>Ga0307470_10000282_pt1 | contig 31099 bp, 31 predicted proteins | sample atmos_gasesAM3C__FD_204565 | JGI IMG/M metagenome (GOLD analysis project Ga0307470, IMG submission 204565) | Hardwood forest soil microbial communities from Morgan-Monroe State Forest, Indiana, United States - atmos_gasesAM3C_05 | ecosystem: Environmental > Terrestrial > Soil > Temperate forest... | reverse complement strand
GCTCCGGGGGACCGTCGATATAGGCAAACGAGGAGCCGTTCGCGCACATCGCCGGTTCGAACAGGTGCAGGATCGGAGGGGTGATCGTCCGGATTGCCACGGTTCCCGTGGCGTTGGCTTCGCACGCGTAGTTGTCCTTCACGTGAACATGGATCACGACCGCTTGTCCGCTGCCGTCGGCCATGAAGTTGATCGACGTGCCTCCCTGCCCGTACGTGATCGTGGCGTGATCGACGCTCCACGTGACCTGCTGCCAGCTGTTGTATTGCTCCGAGGGACCGTCGATATAGGCAAACGAGGAGCCGTTCGCGCACATCGCCGGTTCGTACAAGTGCAGGGTTGGAGGCGTGATTGTCCGGATTCCCACGGTTCCCGTGGCGTCGGCTTCGCACGCGTAGTTGTCTTTCACATGAACGTGGATTCCAACGGCTTGTCCGCTGCCGTCGGCCATGAAGTTGATCGACGTGCCCCCTTGGCCGTACGTGATCGTGGCGTGATCGACGCTCCACGTGACCTGCTGCCAGCTGTTGTATTGCTCCGCGGGGCCGTCGATATACGCAAACGAGGAGCCGTTCGCGCACATCGCCGGTTCATACAGGTGCAGGGTCGGAGGGGTGATTGTGCGAATCGGAACCGTCGCCGAGGCGTCGGCCGAACAGGAGCTCGCGTCCTGTACCGTAACCTGCAGCGTAACGGGCTGGCCACTCCCGTCCGCAACGTAGCTCACGTTGCTACTGGTCAGGTTTGACGATGTCGCATGCCCCAACGTCCATTGGATCGAGCTCCATGAACCGTTTCCGGACGGACCATCGACATACGCCGAGCTTGTTCCCGTCGCGCAAATCGCGGTGTCGGTGAGGTGGATCGATGGCGCTCCGGGAGCAGAATTGACAACCACCGTCAGCGGCTGCGAGGTCACCGTGCAGCCGTTCGCGTCGGTCGTCGTCACCGTGTAGGACATCGTGGCGCTCGGAGTGTCGGAGATCATCCGTGTGGTCGCGCCGCCGGGGCTCCACTGGTACGTCGACCATCCCGATCCGGCATCGAGCATGACCGGCTGGCCAGCGCACACGGGATTGGTTCCGCCGACCTGAAGGATCACCGGAGGCGTGCAGGTCTGTGCCTGCGCGACACCTGGCAGTGCCAGCGTCAGGATCAGAAGGACTGCGTTGATGAAGCGGGACATGAGACCTCCAGAAGCGTCGCAGGAGCAACGCGAAGACTATTTATTTGCGTAATGGAAGATAGGTGGGGCGGCCTGAACTTATCCGATGCCAGGCGCGGCTGCAACAGATTTATCCCGAACAAATGTTCGGTCTTGGAGTCCACGCGGAAGGGTTTGAGCCCTCCCCGCGTTCACGACAGCCGATGAAAGCACGAGTTACTCGTAAGGTCGCTATCGGCAACATCACCATTGGCGGTGACAGCCCCATCGCCGTGCAGTCGATGACGGCCACGAAGACGCAGGACATCGCCGCCACGATCCGGCAGGTGGAGCTGCTCGAAGCTGCCGGCGCCGACGTGATCCGCATCGCCATCGACACCGCCAAAGACGTCACCGCGCTTGCCGAAGTCCGCGCCGCCCGTCCGAACGCCAACCTCGTCATCGATCTTCAGGAGAACTACCGGCTGGCCGAGCGCGTCGCGCCGTTCGTACAGAAGCTCCGCTACAACCCCGGCCACCTCTACCATATCGAGCGCGACAAACCGATCCGCGACAAGGTCGCCTACCTCGTCGACGTCGCACGCGCGCACGGCTGCGCGATCCGCATCGGCGTCAATGCCGGCTCGGTGGATCCGGACAAGCTCGACAAGTACCCGAAAGAGGACTCGATCTCGCCGATGATCGATTCCGCGCTCGAGCACTGCCTGATGCTCGACGACCTAGGCTTCGATCAATACGTCGTCTCGCTGAAAGACTCCGATCCAAACAAGGTCATCGACGCAAACATCCGTTTCGCCGCGGCCCGTCCCGACGTCCCGCTCCACCTCGGCGTCACCGAAGCCGGCATGCCGCCCGATGGCGTGATCAAGACGCGGGTCGCCTTCGAACAGCTCATCACCCGCGGCATCGGGGACACGCTTCGCGTCTCACTCACGCTTCCATTCGAAAACAAAGGTGACGAGATCACGGTCGGCCGGCAAATCCTCGAAGACATCGCAAACGGCCGCTTCCGCTCGGTAGCGCGTTTCGAGCAGAAGGGGATGAACATCATCAGTTGCCCGTCCTGCTCGCGCGTCGAGAACGAAGCGTTCATCGATCTCGCGCAGAACGTCAAAGAGATGACGAAGTACGCGAACGAGCACGACATCACGATCGCCGTCATGGGCTGCCGGGTGAACGGACCCGGCGAGACCGACGACGCCGACCTCGGCATGTGGTGCGCGCCAACCTACGTCAATCTCAAGCGCGGCCCCGAGACGCTCGGTCACTACACATATGATGAGATTCTCGGCCGTCTGCGTGTGGAGCTCGACAAATTGATCGAAGAGAAGCGAGGCGTCGCGGTTTGAAACGAATCCCCTATCTCGTTCTCTCCGTCATCGTGATCCTTGGCGACGCCTGGACGAAGTTTCTCGTCTCGTCGCGCATCGATCTGCACGAGTCGATCCCGCTGATTCCCAACTTCCTGCAACTCGTTCACGTGCGCAACACAGGCGCAGCATTCGGAATCGGCGCGAATGCCGACTCCCGTTTCGTTCCCCTGCTGCTGAACCTCGGCGCCATCGGCGTCTTCTTCGTCGTTGTCGCCTACGCCTTTCGCGCGGCCGTAACTGATCGCGTACTCCAGACCGGCCTTCACTTGATTCTCGGCGGCGCCATCGGCAACCTCATCGACCGCTTCCGCCTCGGCTACGTAGTCGATTTCGTCGACGTCTTCGTGAAGTCGCACCACTGGCCCGCCTTCAACGTCGCCGACTCCGCCATCTGCATCGGCATCGGCCTGCTCTTCCTCGATATGCGGAAGAAGCCCGACGACGTTACCGCGGCGGAGCCGGCGGCGTAGCGTCGGCCGTCTGCAGTTCCAGCGTCACGTTGACCTCGCCGGGAACCTGCTTGTACGCGCCGCCGCTCTTCTCGTCGATCTTGTTCGCCGGCATCGCACCAACCGACGTACCGATGTCGTACCCGATGTTTCCGATCGCGTCGGGATTGATGTAGGAGTTTCCGGCCGCACTGGCGAGAGCCATGCCCACAAGGCCGAAAAGGACGCCGACCGGCGCCGCGGCAACTTTGTTCGCCGCCCCCGCGCGTGAATACTGCCTCTCGAACGTGACGCGCGCGTCAACGTAGCCTTCCTTGGCGATGGTGATTCCACAAGGCTGCGCCGCACGCGGCACCGTGATCACCGTCGGTGTGACCCCGCCATAGATCGGCGCGTTGCCGCATTCGATCGAAACCACCGCCCCCGCCGGCTCCGACCGCACCGGAATCTTCTCCGTCGTGTCATTCACCATCGTCGCGCAACGCGCAACGGAAACAAGAAGGGCGACGGCAAGAAGCGCTCGTTTCATGGAAGCGCCCGTTTTCATGGGCAGATAGTAGCGCAGTAGCGTTCCCTGCACCGTAGGTGCGTAGCGCCGCAGGTGGGTAGCGCCGTCGGCCCGACGGCTGTTCCGCCGCCGGCCCGGCGGCGACCATTTCCGAGGTACACTTCCCACTCCCACACCGCATCGCGCGTGCTCCGCGCGAAATGCCCCGTCAACTAATCCCACACAACGAATACCAAAAACTAAAGATCCGCTCCCGCGGTTATCTCCCCCATTGGGAAATCGAAGGTGCGACCTACTCGATCACCCATCGGCTCCACGATTCGCTTCCCATCGAAGTCACGCGTCAGCTCTCGTTAGAAAAACAGGCGATGGAGCGCCAGATAACGGGCGGACTTCGCGCGCTCACCGTCATCGAGCGGAGCCGGATCGGGGATGCCTTCGCGATTCGTCTCGACGACGAACTGCACGCGGAACGAGGAGCGTGTCATCTGCGAAATCCGAAGATGGCGGACCTCGTCGCCGGCAACCTGCAGTACTTCAACGGGAAACGGTACGAGCTTTACGCATGGTGCGTGATGCCGAATCACATCCATACCGTGGTCAAGCCATTCGCCGGCGAGTGCCTCGAGGAGATTCTTCATTCGTGGAAGTCGTATACGGCGCACAAGGCGACTGCGATTGTCGGAACAAGGACGCTTTGGGCTCGCGAGTATTTCGATCGCATGATTCGCGATGAGCGGCATCTGGCGGACGCGATCAGCTACGTACGGAACAATCCTGCGAAGGCGGGGTTGGTGAATTGGAAGTGGGTTGGGTGAGAGTTGCCGGCGAGCCGCCGGCGGTACAGCCGGCGGGCCGCCGGCGCTACGCTTCACACACTGGCGGCCCGCCGGTTCTTCTAGGCTGCCGGCTCTGCTGGTGCGGAGCCCGTCAATTGGCGTTGCGCTAACGCGGCCGTGCCCATCAGGCCGCCCATACCCATCGACTCGACCGCGGTCGACGGCACGATCATCATCGCACCCTTTTCTTTCAGTCCTTCGTAGAGCATGTTCATGGCGCGGAGGTGCAGGGCGGTTGGGTTGTCGTGATACGAGATTGACGCGGTCTGGAAGAGCTTGGCGATCTCCACTTCTGCTTCGCCGAGGATGATGCGGGCGGCTTTCTCGCGAGATGCCTGCGCTTCCCGCGACATCGCGTCCTGCAGCGCATCCGGGATGATCACATCGCGCATCTCGACCGATTGGACGGTCACACCCCATGGATTGCAACGGCCATCGATGAGCTCCTGGAGCAACTCTTCGATCTTCTCGCGGCCACGCAGCAGATCGCCGAGGGACGTGCGGCCGATGATGTCGCGCAGCGCCGTCTGTGCCGCCCAGCTCACCGCATCCTTATAGTGCTGGACTTCCAGAGCTGCCTTCTCAGCGTCGTACACCATCCAGAAAAGAACCGCGTCGACGTTGACCGGCACCGTGTCCGAAGTCAGCGTCTGCTCGGCGGCGAAGCTCGTCGTGATCACGCGCTGATCGATCCACGACGAGACGCTATCGATGAACGGCACGATCCAGAAGAGTCCCGGCCCGCGCAGGCCGATGAACTTACCGAGGCGAAGGACGACCGCCTTCTCCCACTGCTTGGCCACCTTCGGCGACTGCATCATCACGAGGCCGAGCAAAAGACCGCCGATGACTCCGAAAGGGTTCTCCGTGGCGATCGTGACGGCCACGCCGGTCACGAGCGGCAGGACCAGAACGGCCACGGCAACGATGTTGATGCGCGGTCCCTGAGGACGAACACGTGGTTGGCTGGCGATTGCTGCGACTGGAAACATTAGCTTTCTCCTTCCTTCAGTCGCCGTGCGATCTGCTGCATCGCTTCGCGCGGCGAATACCCGAGGGCTGCGGAATCAGTGAGGAAGCGGTCGATGTGGGCGGCCAGGCGCCGCTCGCGATGTCCTGCATGCGACGCCTTCGGCACCGACTCGGCGATGAACGTCCCGACACCGCGCCGCGTCACGACGACGCCCTCGCGCTCCAGCGCGAGGTAGACCTTGGCGACGGTGTTGGCGTTGACGCGAAGGTCGACGGCGAGCTGGCGGACGGTCGGCAATTGGTCGCCCGGCCGCATCCGTCCCGTGGCGATGGCGACGCGAATGCCGCGCTCGAGTTGCGCGTAGATCGGCGTTCGGTCATTGGCATCGATGGTGATAGGTGCGGCCACGCTGTCCTCTTGTACTACGACTTTAGTACATTACGGAGAAAGGTGAAAAGGGTTTCGGGATCCGGGGAGTGGGGAGTGGCGTGTGGGAGCTTTATCAGGCTCCCGACTCCCTACTCTCCCAATTTTGCCTTCAGCTCGTGAAGCTCGGTCATGAGAGTCGCGACCTGCTCCTCCAGCCGCTGCACGCGGACGGAAAGCGGGGCGCCCGGAACCGCCGGTTCGTCATAGGCCGGAACCGCCTGCTCGACGTACGTCCCGCCGAGGCGATGGATCCAGCGGGTTTCTTTCTGCCCGGAACGCCGCGGCAGCTCACGGAGGAGCGCGTCGTCGCCGTGTCCGAGCCGCTGCAACATCGCTTCGACGTCATCGATGGTCTCGAAGCCGTGAAGCCGGTCGCTGCGCCCGCGCAACTCGCCCGGCGTCTGCGCCCCGCGCAGAAAGAGCAGGGCAAGGATCGCTTTGGCAGGGCGATCGAGATGCCAGGTGAGATCGAGGTTGTGATCCCAGCGCGTGGCCCGGCCGCCAAGCACCTTCCAGACGAGCTTCTCGTCCTGCAGCCGGTCGAGGGCGCGCTGGATGTCGCTCTCCCCTACCTCCATGACCGGCTCGCGGTTCGATTTCTGATTGCATGCGGCGACGAGCGCGTTGAGCGTGAGGGGATAGTACTCAGGCGTGGCGAGCTGCTTTTCCATCAGGCAGCCGAGGATGCGAATCTCGAGCGGATCGAGCTCGCGAGCCGGAAGGCGTCGCGGTTTGCGCTCGCCGTCGAGGGTGGTTACGGAGTAGGACATGGTCTTCGCGCGAGAATACTTGAGCGCGTCGAGAATGGGTAGGGCAACGGCGAGAACCGTTTCACGCGGAGACGCGGAGAAACGCGGAGAGGCCTTCGCGTCTTCGCGTCTTCGCGTGAAACGTCCCGTCTGGGTTAACCCGTAACCTCCTCCGGGCTCATCCGTCTAAGGGATATCGACAAAACGGAGGCGAGTCATGTCCGGTTTGCAACATACCCGGCCCCACGAAGAGCGTCTGACGGATGGCAGTTTCAATCGAACGGGCCTTTACTGGCGGATTCTGAAAGATCTCAGCCGGCGCGCGAAAGATTTTGCTCCCCGGAAAGAAAGTTCTTTCCGACCGAAAGAAAGTTCCTTCCAACCGAAAGAAAAGTCTTTCCGGCCGAAAGAAACTTCTTTCCAGCCGAAAGAAAAGTCTCTCCAACCGAAAGAAAGTTCTCTCCGATGCAGATAAAGTTCTCTCCCACCCAAAGAAAGTTTTGATCCATATGGAGAAAGTTTCACTCTCCGTAGAGAAAGTTCTGCTCCAGCTAGAGAAGATTCTGGTCCTGGTCTGAAACGTTTTGCTCGGGTTGTCTCTGAAAAAGGACCCTCGCCACGATGAATGAATGCCGTGTGCGGATGCTGTGCTCCTGTGGTGCGCGTGATCCTCCGGCAGCCATGCCGATGGCACCGCGGATGGCGTGTCGCCTTGCCGCGTCTGTATCTACGTCGTCCGGCGCCAATGGTGGTGCTGACGACTCCATGAATCCCATTCGAAGGATGCGACGACAGCATCCCGAGGTATCCGATGTCTTCTTCCACACCGAATCCCGTTACCCCGGCGGCAGGAACACCTGCCGTCAGTCCGCAAACCCTCGACGCGCAGGAGAGAATCGCTCGCCTGCGCGCCATCGCCGACGACTTTCCCGACGACGCGTCGCCGAAACCACTGACGACGGCGGAGCGCCGGTTGGCGAGCCGCACATCCGTCGCATTCCTGGAAAAGGCGGCACTCTTCGCCGAGGCTGCTCCGAAGGTTGGAGTGGCGCTTTCCGTCGACGCGTTGGTATTACGCGACGCCATCGCCTCGGATCTGGCCACCGGAGGCATCGTCGACGAGACACGGACGCTGACCTCGCGCCTGGAGGACGCCAATACCCGCAAAAAGCTCAAGGCCGTGAGGCTTGCGCGCGGCATCTATCGCGTGGCCAAGAGCTACGTGACCACCGACCTCGGGAATGTCGTGAAACCCCATGTCGATGAGATGAAGCGCACGTTGCAACGGCCGTACGCGAGCAAGAAGAAGACGGCGCCAGCAAAGCCGCTGGCAAGCACGCCGCCGGCAACGCCCAAGCCGTCTGATTCAACGTCGCAACAGAAGTAACCGAGGGGCCGGAGGAGGGTATGGTTTGGCAATCCACCTCCCCGGCTCCTCACACGACCCGTAGTTAGGAGTCGAGCAGTGCCCGACCCGCGGCCACAAACCGCGGGTCGGATTTTATGACGGAACCGTGCGGGCGCGTCGGGCGATCTGTTACAGAGCGCGAGTGTCAGGGCGAGCGATCCAGGAGTCTGCGCGGCAGAAACACGAAGCCGTACTTCACGCAAGCAAGAATGTCGATGAATTTCGACCTCCGCCCTAACCGCCCTCGGGCGAGGACGCCCGAGTGCCCGCGGTCGAGACGACCGCACTCCTTGCGACGTGTATGCCTCGCAGCGCGGAGGAGTGTGGGCGTCTCGCCCGCGGCCGTCGGGGCGTCCCGCCTCGATGGTTCGTCTCGAGGAGCACTCTCACTTCCGAACCGTGGCACGGCGACGCCAAGTGGTGGCCTTGATCGTGGGCCAGGTCCTCTCCGGGGAAACGCTCACGCTCGCGTGACGATTCACGGATATCTATAACTTTTCTGCGAATACGAATACTCGTATAATCACAACATGAAGCCCGTGCGTTTTGCCGGGAGTGCTCGAGAAGATCTTGCCGCTTTTCCCGAGGAGGCTCGCCGGGCTGCCGGTTACGAGTTGTTCATGGTGCAGGTTGGACGAGAACCGTCGGATTTCAAGCCGATGCCGGACGTGGGTCCGGGCGTTTACGAGATTCGTGTGCGCGACCGGGCTGGAGCGTTTCGAGTGATCTATGTGGCGCGATTCGAGGAGGCGGTCTATGTTCTGCACGCGTTCCAGAAGAAGACGCCAAAAACATCCCGCCTCGACATCGAAGTGGCGAAACGGCGGTACCGTTTGATCGGAGTCCATTCATGAAGAAAACGACGGGTAAGTCCGAAACGAAAAGCAGCGGCAATATCTTCACCGACCTCGGCTTTCAGCCTCATGAAGCAGCCGTCATGCTGCTGCGATGCGAACTGGCGGAAGCGCTGCGCAAATGGATCGATCGAGAAGGAATCACCCAGGCGCAGGCCGCCGAGCGTCTGGGCGTGGCCCAACCGCGCATCTCCGAAATAGCCCGAAACAAAGTGCACAAGCTGTCGCTCGATTACCTCGTCGGACTCTGTGCCAAGGCCGGGGTTGCGGTGAAGGTGAGGACGGCAGCATAAGGCCGTATTCATCCGCTGTTTGGCAGAGCATAGGGCGACATTGAGGGTCAGGTCTAAACCGAAACTGACGGGATGTCGCGCGGATCGAATGGTTCAGGCGAAGCGTCGTCAGTTTCGGTTTCGACCTGACCCCTTCCGTTGATCACGAGATAACCCTGAGCCCGGTCACACTCGAAAAGTCTCGACCATGAGTTACGAGCGCGTCCGCATTGATCGCGAGTGCGCTCGCGACCTGAACCGCATCGGCGAGCTTCAGACGAAACAAACCGCGCATCCGGGCGGCACTCTCGGCGATGTCTGCGTCCATGTCGACCACCTGCCAGGATTCGAGAATGCTGCGATACCTGCGCGCCAGCACTTCCTCGCCCGCGCCGAGGGGGCCCGTCAGGACCTCGGCAATCGTGATCGTCGTAACCGCGAAGCGGACGTCGCCCGCCGCATGGGATTCGAAAAGCGGTTCGAAGCGGCGCCTGAATCGGGGATGGTCCTCGAGGAGGTAGATAATCGGCGCCGAGTCGAGAACAAGCAGCGCGTCGAGCGGTAGCCCGGAAATGTCTATCGGTTCCATTCGTCACGCAGGGCACGCATCGCGCGCGCACTCGATTTCCCCCATAGACCGCGCCCGGTTCCTTTCAGCGGGAGAAGCGCCTTCTGCTGCCCTCTGGCAGAGAACTGCTCGAGCGGAACGAGAGCGGCAACGGGATGACCGTGCCTCGTGATGATGGTGGACGTACCCTTTTCGGCCGCTTCCAGCATCGCCGGCATCTGATTTCGCGCTTCTTCAGCTCCCTTGCGTGTGATGCGGCTCACGATCGTCTTACTGTACAGGGCTGTACGGAACACGTCAAGGCGGCTTGGGGGGCTACAGAATGTTGATCGGATCCACGTCGATCGCCACCTCTACCCCCTTCCACTTCTTGCCGATCATCACGGCTTCGACTGCTTTGCGGAGGGCGGTGCGGTGGGGGGAGCGGAGGAGGATTTGGTAGCGATAGACGCCTTTGATTCTGGCCATCGGGGCGGGGGCTGGGCCTTGGATTCGCGTGCCGGCGATCGGTTTGAGGGCTTCTTCCAGTTTGCGGCCGCATTCGAGGGCGGCGCGGTCGACGTCTGCGAGCAGTTCGCCGCGGAAGAGGATGGCGATCATTGAGGTGACTGGCGGGTAGTGGAACGTCTTGCGGAATTGGATCTCGGATTCGTAGAAGGCTTCGTAATCGTGGCGGAGGGCGTGTTGGATGGCGTAATGCGTGGGGAAGGCGCTTTGAATGAGGACGGTTCCGATCAGGTCGCCGCGGCCGGAACGGCCGGCGACTTGGGTCAGTAGATAGAACGTCTTTTCGGCGGAGCGGAAATCGGGGTAGCCGAGGATGGAGTCGGCGTTGAGGACGGCGGTGAGTGTCACGCTGGGGAAGTGATGGCCTTTGCTCAGCATCTGCGTTCCAATCAGCGCTTGTGTCTCTTGCCGGCGGAAAGCATCGAGGATGCGGACCAGCTCCCCTTTCTTACGCGTTGAATCGCGATCGAGCACGGCAACGCTGATTCCGGGGAAGTCGCGGCGGAAACGTTCCTCGACTTTCTCGGTGCCGAAGCCGATCGGTTGCATCGTTACGCCATTACAGAGCGGACAGTGCTCGGGGATCTTCTTGCGCAGTCCGCAGTAATGACAGATCAGCAATCCCTCGCGACGATGCACCGTCAGGGTCACGCTGCAATCGCGGCAGCGGAAATCGTGGCCACAATCGCGGCATAACAAATACGGCGCGTAGCCGCGGCGATTCATCAGGATGATGGCCTGCTCCCCTGCTGCGAACGTCTCCTTCAATCGCTCCTTCAATGGATTACTGAAGATGACGAAGCCTTTGTCCTCTTTTTCCGCGCGTTCTTTTCTGAGGTCGATCACATCGGCGATCGGCAGCGGGCGGGATTCGACACGCGAGAACATCCGGATCAGCGTGTATTTGCCTCTTGCCGCGTTCTCGCGCGATTCGAGCGACGGCGTGGCGGAGCCAAGAACGATGGGGATGCCGCGGAATTGCGCGCGGACAACGGCCAGGTCGCGGGCGTTGTAGCGCGGGGATTCGTCCTGCTTGTACGCGCTGTCCCCTTCTTCGTCGACGACGATCAGTCCGAGGCGCTGAAACGGCGTAAAGAGCGCCGAGCGCGGTCCGATCGCAACGTCGACCTCCCCTCTTCGTGCGCGCCACCATTGATCGAAACGTTCGCTGGCCGAAAGACTGCTGTGCAGGATGGCGATGCGCTCGCCGAATCGCTCTTTCAGTCGCGACGCGAACACCGGCGTGAGCGAGATCTCCGGCACGAGTAAGAGCGCCTGCTCCCCTCGGCGCACGGCATCGCGCATCAACTCGATGTAAACCTCCGTCTTCCCGCTGCCGGTGACACCTTCGAGGAGGAACGGTGCGAAGGTGCCCATCCCGGCGCGAATCGCGGTGATCGCAGCGCGCTGCTCCTCTGAATGACGGATCTCGCCGACGCTGGCCGGATCGAGCCCAGCCAGGAACGCGTCGAGGGTGTGCCGCCGCGCACGGCGCTCGATCCGGATCACGCTCTTCTTCGACAGCGCTCCGAGCACCGCCGCGCTCACGCCCGCGTTCTCCAGCGCGCGCACCGACATCTCCCCTCCTCGGCTCGCCAACACTTCCACCGCCTGCTGCTGCTTCGCGGTTAGACCGTCGGGCGGCGTTTCGAGGTTGACGAAGCGATCGTAGCGGACGCCCTTCGCGTCGGTCACGCGATCAGCAACGGTGACGATGCCGGCATCGCGAAGGCGATCGATCGTCGAACGTGAGCTTGCTTCGAGTGCGGCCGCGAACGGAAGTGGGCGGCGGCGCAGTTCTTCGATCAACGCCAGGTCGCTATCGAGAATCTGTTTGGCCTCGACCGCAGCTGCGATCATTCGCTCATCGCCGGCCAGCGAGATCTCGCGCTTGCCTCGGGCTGACATATTCGCGGGCAGCGCGGTGCGCAGCATCTCGCCGAGGGGGGCAATGTAGTAGTCGGCGGCCCAGCGGCAGAGATCGATGATCTCCGGCAGCAGCGCCGGCTCGTCATCGTCCAGTACGCCGAGGATTGGCTTGGTCTTTCCGGACTCGGGAGCGCGGTCCGTGAGCGCGACGACGAATCCTGTATTGCGTTTTGCGCCGAACGGCACTTCGACGCGTGACCCGAGGCGGACGGAGTCGCGCAGAGCGGGAGGGATCGCGTACGTGAACGTGCCGTGCACGGCAACAGGCAGCGCCACCTCGGCGAATTCAGAGAGACCGGACGGCATCGAGGCTATCTTCTCCGCCAGATGATGGCCAGTCCCACCACCAGTGCAATCGCCACATAAACCGCGGCCTCGGGTGCGCGAATGCGCGTGTGCGGCTCCGGCGCGAAGCTCATCTCGTAGGCGCAGCCATCATGCGAGCCATTCATGACCTGCGTTCCTGCGGCGATGACGCGCCCCTCGCCGTTGACGCCTCGTACGCGGATGATCGCCTGATCGAGCTTCACTGCGGGAAAGAGATCGTGTGTGTCGGCGGAGACATGCTCGAAGCGGTCGAGGAAGATGCGCTTCTCGGCGCGCGTCTGGCCATGCAGATCTTCGATCGAGACGACGACGGACAACGCTGCGCCTGCGGTCTCCACGAGGTGAAGCTTGTAGCGTGCGTCGCTCGCACCGTCGCCGTGCAGCAGTGCGGACTGGCCGTTGCCGACGCCGAGGCGGGTGGGGATGGCGGTGAGGGCCATGGCGACTGCGGTCGACGGCCCGGCGGCGGGGAGGTAACCGTAGATTCGGGCAGAAGCGACGACATCGGCATTCGCTTCGATGCGCAATGCGCCGATGCTGTTGGTGCTCGTCAGGATCGGTGGGCCGAGGGGATCGAAGACATGCGTCTCGCGCGGCGCGAGCAGAACTGTCGTCTGCCGCGGCGACGGATTGGCGTGGCCGCTCTCGAGGTACGACAACGTCAGCGTGGCGGGATGGTCGCCGGCGTTCGTGATCCAGAGCGTGGTGAAGAACAGCCGGCCTGCGACTCCGGCTCCGCGGCCCACGACCGGAATCAGAAGGTCGTGATCGGCGTACGACGCGGCCAGCGGATGCGCCGCAGCCAGGAGAAGAATGGGGATGATGAGTCTTCGCACGTGATCAGTATGCGGCGCGCGCGGTTACAATCAATGGTTGAGTGGCAAGGTGACCGCTCGGGCTTCCGTGGCCGCACTCCTTTATCTTCTGTCTGCCGCCGGCGCGCTCCTTCTCGTGCGCCGTTTCCTGACGCTTTCGCGTCACGTTGCGGCGGTGCTGATTCTCCTGCCACTTTGCCTCACGGGGCGGGCGCTTGTCACCGGGAACGTCTACGCGCCAATCGATCTGGCTTATCACTTCGATCCGTTGGCGTCGATGTCGACGAAGGTCGGGATCGACCAGATCGCCAATCCGCTGCCCTCGGATGTGACGGTGCAGTTTCTCCCGTGGAACGCGGCACTGCGTTGGGCGATCGCGCACGGGCAATGGCCACTCTGGAATCCGTTCGAGCTCGGAGGCAACGTGCTGGCCGCGGCGGCGCAATCGGCGCCATTCCATCCCGTCACGCTTCTCGGGCTTCTGCTTCCGATGCCGGACGCGCTCGGATACATGGCGTCGATGTCGTATTTCCTCGCGGCGTTGGGGATGTTTCTCTTCCTGCGCAACCTCGAGCTTCGTTCGCTGCCGTCGCTTTTCGGGGCCGCCGGATGGATGCTCTCGACGTACGTCGTCACGTACACGCACACCGCGCACGGTAACGCGATTGCGCTGTTGCCGTTGGTCATGCTCGGGGCGCGGATGGTGGCGCGCAGTCCGGGAGCACGCGCGGCGTCGCTGCTATCGGGTGCGCTGATCCTGCTGACGCTGTGTGGTCATCCGGAGACTTCGCTTCACGTCATCGCCCTGGCCACCGTCTATCTGATTTTCTGCACGCGTGAGAAATGGGGGCTCGTGATCGTTAGCGGCCTCGGTGCCGGCATCGCGGCCTTGCTCCTCACCGCGTTCTTTCTGCTGCCGATGATCGACGCGATCCCGCAGACACGCGAGTACCTGCACCGGCGATCAGGTGCCGAGACGATGAGCGCGTCGTGGAGCGGGGTCGCGCACGCGTTGATGATCGACGTCATTCCGTTCGGCGACGGAACGCCCGGGATCGAGGAGACGCGTCACGACGCGCCGTTGCGCCATCGTTCGCTGGGGTCGGCGTACTGCGGTGCGATGTTGCTGGCTCCGGCTCTTCTGGCCCTCCTGCGCGCACGGACGCGCGAGAAGTACTTCTTTCTCGGGGTCGTCTTGTTCGGGCTGCTGGCCGGTGCGGAGGCTCCCGGCCTGACCGGTCTCCTTGCCCATTTGCCGGTGTTCAACCTGGCCATCAACGCGCGGCTGATCTCTTTCGCGGCATTCGGCATCTGCGTGCTGGCTGCAATCGGTTTGGAGGAGTCGATCGCGGAGCGTCAAACGATGGCGTGGCTGTTCCTCGGCGCCGCGCTGACGATCACTGCTGCCACCGTGTTCGTCGCGGTCGAAGGGACGCTCACTCCCGACTTCGTACGCGCCAACGCCATTCGCGAAGTCGTGCCGCTGCTGCTCGCGTTCGCGCTGCTCCGCGCGTTCACGATGCATCGGGTGGTCATGGGCGGACTTCTCGCGCTTCTTTTGTTGCAGCGGGTCATGGAGATCGGAGGCTTCATCGCCACGGTCGACCGCCGTGCGTTCTTTCCTCCGATCGCCGGTTTCGAGCAACTCTCTCGCGCCGGTGAGCCGTATCGCATCGTGGCGCAAGGGCCGCTGTTCGCGCCGAACATCAGCGTGCTTTACGGCCTCGAAGATGTACGCGGATATCAGGCGATGACGCTGGCGAGGTTTGCCGAGACGTTTCCGCTCTGGTCGATCCCGCAACCGGTCTGGTCGAACCGCGTCGACGATCTGACCGCTCCAATGTTGTCGCTGATGAACGTGCGCTACGCGCTGGCGCTGCCGGAGACGGCACCGCCAGTCGGCTGGCGTTTCATCGGACGTTACCCGGGCTATCAACTGATCGAGAACAGCGCCGTGCTTCCACGCGCGTTCATTCCCCGCATGATTCACTCGGGCGCGAACAACGTGCTCGCAGGAATGGCCTCGTGTCGCGATTTCGCGTCCGAGGCGTGGATCGAGACGGAGGGAGCGCCGGCGAGCGTGGCGAACGGCGAAGGGACGGTCGCCATGCGCGCACTCGGATCGCACGTGACGCTTCACGCCTCGATGCGCTCCCCTGGCTGGATCGTCATTTCGGAAACGGCGTGGAAAGGCTGGGGCGCGACGATGGGACACCAGCGTCTCAAGGTCCACTTCGCCGACCACGCCTTCCTCGGCATCTACATTCCCGCCGGCGAGCACGACATCGAGTTGTCGTATCGGCCGAGGTCGGTCACGACGGGAGCGATCATCAGCATCGTTGCGGCGCTGGCGATGATTGCAGCTGCGGTCCTCGGCCGAAGACGAGGCGTTCTCACGCGAAGGCGCGAAGAACGCGAAGAGGGGCATCGCAAACCTCAAACCCCTTCGCGTCTTCGCGTCTTCGCGTGAGAAGTCTTCCTCACTTCACCCGATTGCGGATTTCCTGCAAGTGCACGGCCTTGATCAGAACGCCTGCGCTCAACGTATCGGTGTAGCCGCCGGTCGCGAACCCGAGGGGCGACATAGCAGCGTCGAGCGCGGTCCGCAGTTGATTGATGTGAATTGCTTTGACGAGCACGCCGGCGGATGCGCTGTCGGTAAAGGTAGACGTTCCGATGCCCGCCAGCGTGCGAACGGCGTTGACTGCCGTGCGTAGCTCCGCGAGATGCACGGCCTTGATTTTGGTCGATCGCACCGCGAGCGGATCGTCGGTGAAGATGACGGTCGTTGCGAGATCCGACGCGCTGTCTGTTGACGCACCGCCTGCGTTCACGGCACGAACGCGGTAGAGATAGGCCGTGTTTGCCGACGCTGTGTTGTCGACAAACGATGTCGTAGTCGATGTTCCGATCTGCGTGAACGATCCGCCGGGAGCGCGGCGGAAGATCTGGTACGACGTCGCGCCGGTGGCCGCGTTCCAGGTGATGGTGACTTGCGTCGACGTCGTCGCTCGCGCGTTGACGCCGGTCGGGGCCGGTGGAGGTTGCGTGCCGGAGCCGGGATAGACCGCTGCCACCGCGTGCTGATCCCACGGCTGCAGCGCTGCATTCAGCCCGTTCGGGATGAACGACTTCATGATCGCTACGTCCGCGCATTCCAGCGACGGATCGGTGCTGCAGGCGGTATTTGGGCTATCCGCACGCGTCTGATCGGAGTGCCGGAACCCGAGGGTGTGTCCGACTTCGTGGGTGACCGCGGAGTTGAAGTCGCCGTTGTTGAAGAGCAGCGTGCAGTTGGCGATCCCCTGATTCATCTCGACGTCGCCTTCCGCGGTTACCTCAAAGCTCTCGTTGTTGGGACCGGCGCCGGTGCCCGAGGTCTTCGTGACGCCGCCGATGCCGAGGGTTCCGCTGTATCCGTTCGCATTGCACTGGAACGGCGTTACGCCGTACGCCGAAAGATCGCGCTCGAAGGCGATGGTGTTGGCCCCATCCGATCCGGAAAGGCCCTTGTTGTGCGTGCCGTCGTCTGCCCCGGCATAGACGTAATTGACGTTCGAGCTGGAGTCGTTGTTCCAGGACGCCATCGCAGCATTGATGGCAGTGACTCCTCCGCCGGGCGCGCCGGGCTCGGTGCCGAGACTGGTGAAGCTGACCGCGTTGGGGAATACGAACCAACGCGCTCCGAGTGATCCGCTCACGGTGAAGGTGTAGGAGTTTGCGGAAAAGGTGGCCAGCGCCGCGGCCATCGGCATCACGCGGCCAAGCGCCGGCGGCGCTGTATCAGGAAGGAGTGGCTGCGCCGGCACGTCGTAGTCCTCGCTTGCCGGACCACCGGCGGAGAGGGTGGCGAGGAATCGGACGAAGGGCTCGGCGGCGCGGCGGCGCTCGGCATGCACCGACCCATCGGGATTGCGCACCTCTTCCTCCTCCCGCACCACCACCTCGGCGCCCGTGATGTCGGTCGCAAATCGAAACGATCCCAACGCGAGGTCGCGGATATGCCAGCGGCCGCCGGTGCGGATGAGAAAGAGAAGATAGCGGCCGCCGTCGCGCAGCCGGGGAGAGCCGGGGATGGTAACGGTGAGTTTGTCGTAGGTGCCGCCCGGCTCGTACAGATCGATCGTGTCGTCAACGGTTCCTTTGATCACGCGCTCGATCGATAACGTTGTGACCGTCTCCACGAAATCGTCCGCCGTCCGTTCGGTCCGCGATGCCAGCGGCGAGGCGATGACGATCGCGCCGGTCTGCCGCGCGAAGGTGCGGTCGTTGGGAACGATGAACGTGGTCGCGACTGCGGCTTGCGCCACAGTCAGACTCGCAAGCAGCGAGAACAGAATGGCTCTGCGCACGAAGTGCACTTTTGCAAAGGGATGGCCACGCGCGGCGAGCTCAGCGCGCGATGTCGGAGAAGCAAAGGCAATGATTTTACAGTCGATCGCCGCCGGCCAGCTCCGCCATCACGAGCTTCATGTCCTCCCACACGTCTTTCTTCGCCGCGGGAGTGCGCAGCAGGTACGCGGGATGGTAGGTCGGCATCACCTTGACGCCCTGATACTCGAGCCACTTCCCTCGCACTGCGGTGATGCCGTACGCCTTCTCGAGCAGGCTTTGCAGCGCGAACTTCCCCAGAGTCACGATCACGCGCGGCTGGATGATCTCGACCTGCTGGCGAATGTACGGCCGGCAGGCATCGAGCTCATCGGGCTCGGGATTGCGATTCTCGGGCGGACGGCACTTGATGACGTTGGCGATGTAGACGTCGTCGCGCGTCAGCTTCATCGCTTTGATGATGTCGGTGAGCAGCTGGCCGGCGCGGCCGACGAACGGCTTTCCCTGCTCGTCCTCGTCGCGTCCCGGCGCTTCGCCGATGAACATGAGATCGGCGTTCGGATTGCCGACGCCGTAGACGACCTGCGTTCGCGTCTTTGCCAGATTGCACTTCACGCAGACGCTGGCGATCGCTTCGAGCTCGCCGAGGAGAGTCTTGGCCTCTGAGCTTCTCTCGTCATCCTGAACCGCGGGCGGCGGCGCGTTGCGAAGGTCGAGATGGGTGAAGCCGAGGTCGCGGAGAAGGGTCAGCTCGAGCCGAAGTTCATCGTTCATCAGCCGCGAATTATCCCTCGGTCAGGCCAACCGCTGCACGATCAGATCAAGGATGCGGTTCGCCACCACGATCTTGGGAGCGCGCTCGATGTTCGTCGACGATCCGTCGCGGGCGATGACCGTCACCGCGTTCTGATCGGAATCGAAACCGATCGAGGGATCGGCAACGTCATTCGCGACGATGAGGTCGGCGTTCTTGCGGACGAGCTTCTCGCGGGCGCTCGCCTCGACGGAGTCGGTCTCCGCGGCAAAGGCGACGACGAAAGGACGCGGCGACGTGGCGCCGATCTCGGCGAGGATGTCCGGCGTTTTCCGGAGCGTGAGCGTGGTCTCTTCGACGCCGGCCTGCTTCTTGATCTTCTGGGTCGAGACCGTCACCGGCGTGAAGTCGGCCACGGCAGCCGCTTTGATCACGATCTGCTGGGCGGGAAGCGCTTCCATCACGGCGGCGTGCATCTCCGCCGCTGTGGTGACGCGGGTGATGGCAACGCCTGCCGGTGCAGGAATTGCGGTCGGTCCCGAAACCAGCGTCACTTTCGCTCCCCTTCGCCTGGCCGCCTCGGCGATGGCATATCCCATCTTTCCCGACGAGCGGTTGGAGATGTAGCGGACGGGATCGATCGGCTCGCGCGTGGGGCCGGCAGTGACGAGGATGGCCTTCCCTTCCAGGTCGAGCGCGGCGAACTGCTGCTTCACGAACTCGGCGAGCACTGGAGGATCGGGCATCCGTCCCGAGCCTTCGTCGCCGCAGGCAAGGAGACCGCTGTCAGGATCCAGGACGAGCACGCCTCGCTCGCGAAGGTAGGCCATATTCATCTGCACGGTAGGATGCTGGAGCATCGACGTGTTCATCGCCGGAGCGACGACGATCGCGCCGCGATGGGCGATGGCGTACGTGGAGAGCGCATCGTCGGCGATTCCGACGGCGAGCTTGGCAAGGATGTTCGCGGTGGCCGGCGCGATCAGGAGAAGATCGGCCCAGCGCGCCAGCTCGATGTGATCGACGCCGCCGTGCCCGGAGTCGCCCCACTGCTCGATGATCACGCCGTGCCCGGAGACGGCCGCAAGCGAGAGCGCCGACACGAAGCGCGCCGCGTTGGGTGTGAGGATGACGCGAACGTCAGCGCCGACATCGCGCAGGCGCCGCACGACGTCCGGCGCTTTGTACGCCGCGATCCCGCCGGAAACGCCGAGGACGATGTGCATGGTGCGTGTCGCGAGCCGGGTGTCGGAGCAAAACCGAAGTTTCTGCTCTTCTCCGACTCCCGACCCCCGACTCCCCGAACCTACTCCGTTTCCAGCGCCGTCGTTTCTTCTTCCGGCGGCGTGAGCTGCCACTTCACCTGGTTGCGCTCGATCTCTTCCATGGCGATGCGCGTCGGCTTGGCGTGTCTGCTCTTGCTCTTCGGCATGGAGCCTTGTACGAGCTGCTCGGCGCGCTTGGCCACGAGCAGAACGTAACGGAATTTGCTGTCAATGCCCTCTGGCAAACCTTCCATCTCGTTCCTCCTTCAGACGCCCGGCCATCGCGGTGATCGCTTCGAGCGCTGTCTTCGTCTGTAGTTTCTTTGCGATGATCGTCGCCTTCAGGCATTCGGCGGCGACGTTCAGATCGTCGTTGATGATGACGTAGTCGTAAAACTCTTTTCCGGCGTCGATCTCGTCGACCGCCTTCTGCAGCCGTGTCTGGATCTCTTCTTCGCTGTTCAGGCCGCGGTCGCGAAGCCGCCGGTCGAGATGCTCGAACGACGGTGGAAAGATGAAGATGTTGAGTAACCGCGGCTTCAGCTCGGCATCCGCCGCGACCTGCCGGGCTCCCTGATAGTCGATGTCGAGGATGACGTCCTCGCCCCGATCGAGCCGCGCCAGAACCTCGGCCTTTGATGTTCCGTACCGCTGCTCATGAACGAAGGCCCATTCGATAAATTCCCCGCGGGCGGCCATGGCGGCGAACTGCTCAGCAGGAACGAAGTGGTAACTGCGGCCGTCGACCTCGCCTGCCCGCGGGTTGCGCGTGGTGTGGGAGACCGAGAAGTAAAGCCTGATGCCGATCGGTTCGAGCTGCTCGCGGACGGTGTTGATCAACGTCGTCTTTCCGGCACCCGACGGGCCCGAGACGATGAACAACGTCCCATCGGGGTGAAAGTTACTCGACATTCTGTACCTGCTCGCGTATCCGCTCGACCTCGGTCTTCAATTCTACAACGAGCGTACGCAGCGCCGCGGAGCGTGACTTCGAGCCCATCGTGTTCACTTCGCGCAGCATCTCCTGCGAGAGAAAATCGAGCTTCTTGCCGGCGGCGTCGCTGCCGCTGACGGCTTTCTCGGCCTGCTCGACGTGATGCGCGAGGCGTGTCAGCTCTTCAGCGACGTCGCCCTTCTCGACCATGATCACGACTTCCTGCGCGATGCGGTCCTGATTGATCTCGATGCCGGCCGCCTTTGCGATTTCCTGCACGCGCTGCTGATACGAAGCGAGCAGCTCGCCGCGGATCTCATCGCGGTGCGAAGCCAGTCGCGTCTGCAACTCGCGGATCGTCTGCAGCCGCGATGTGATGTCGGTGCGCAGCGACGTGCCCTCGTGATCGCGCATGGCAGCCATCTGCGCGAGCGCGGAGCGGACGATCGTGGCAAGAGCCTCGCGCTCGTCATCCGTGATCTCCGTGTCAATCGCTTCGACCTGCAGCAAGTCGGGAATGCGCAGAAGGTCGCCGCCGGAGAATGTCGACCCGAGGCCGAGCTCTTCGGCGATGGCGCGAAGCTGCGGTACGACCGTGTTGGCGATCTGCGTGTTGATGCGGACGTTGTAGTCGGGTTGCGCTGTGCGCTGCACGCGGATGGAGATATCGACCTTCCCTCGGGCAAAGGTGTCGGAGGCGATCGCGCGAACCATTGCTTCGGCTTCCCACAAGTATTCGGGGATGCGTACGGACGTCTCGAGGAAGCGGTGATTGACGCTCTTGGCGGTCACCGCGACAAAGTAGCGCGACGAAAGCGCGCCGGCAGCACGGCCGAAGCCGGTCATGGATGTGATCATGATTGAAATGATGAAGGATGAGGGATGAAGGATGAAGGGTGAACGACAGCCGATTATTCATCCTTCATCATTCATCCCTCATCCTTTTTCTCCTTCGATGAGTTTCTCGGCTCTGTCAGCCAGCGCGTTCATCTCTTCTTCCAACCGCAAGCGCCACTCTTCGATGTCGCCATCGCGGGGAACGAGTAGCGGCTCGCCGTAGAGGAAGAGGGCTCGCGAGAACGGAAACGGGACGACCATTCTGTCCCACGAGCGCAGCAACTTTTTTTTTTAGCGGCGAACGCGAACGGGACGATCGGCAGCCCGCTCACCTTTGCCACGTAGATCACGCCGTCCTTCACAACCCCGGCCGGTCCTTTTGGTCCGTCAGGAGTAAAGGCAATGTTCTTCCCGGCGCGAATGTCGCGCAAGATCTCGCGGAGCGCCACCTCACCGCCGCGTGTCGACGAACCGCGCGCAGTCTCCGCCCCGTAGAGATGCAGGACACCGGAAACGATCTCCCCATCTTTGGAGCGCGAGATGATCGCCGTGGTCGGTTTTCGCCATCGCGAGTGCAGCGAGAGAAGAATGTGCCGGTGCCAGAACGCGACGATGTATCGCGGCTGTCCTTCGATGTTCTCGCTGTTCACGTGACGGACGCGCAGCGTTGCGTGCAGTGCGCGGATGAAGAGGTAGCCGAGCAGCGAGACGATCTTCATGCAATCGCTCCGGCCGGAAACGCGTCGTCGGCGAACTGGAGATCGTAAAGCTTGCGATAGACGCCACGTTGCGCCAGGAGATCCTCGTGAGTACCGGTCTCGACGATCTCTCCTTTGTCGAGGACGACGATCTTGTCGGCACTGCGGATCGTGGAGAGCCTGTGAGCGATGACGAGCGTCGTCCTCCCCTTCATCAGATGCTCGAGCGCGCCCTGCACGAGCCGCTCCGACTCGGTGTCGAGCGCGGACGTGGCCTCGTCGAGGATGAGGATCGGCGGATCTTTGAAGAGTGCCCGTGCGATGGCCAGCCGTTGCCGCTGACCGCCGGAAAGAAGCACACCTGACTCCCCGATCTCCGTGTCGTAACCCTGCGGCATCGCGGAGATGAAATCGTGCGCGTTCGCAGCCTTTGCCGACTCGATCACGCGCTCCGGGTCGACGTCGCCGCGGCCGTAGGCGATGTTGTTGCGGACCGTGTCGTTGAAGAGTACGACCTCCTGCGTCACCAGTCCCATCAGGCCGCGCAGTGAGGAAAGCTGCAGATCGCGGATGTCGTGACCATCAATGGTGATGCGCCCGCCATTCACGTCGTAGAAGCGCGGAAGGAGATTCAGGAAGGTCGACTTGCCGGCGCCGCTTCCGCCGACGAGAGCCACGATCTCGCCCGGCGCGACCGTGAGATCGACTTCGCGCAGGACGGGCTCTTCCTCGTATTGGAAGGACACGTTCTCATAACAGATGCCGCTGCCCACGGCCGAAATCGTGTCCGCTTTCGGCCTGTCTTCGACCTCGTTGGGAATGTCGAGCATCCGGAAGACGCGCTCGGCGGCGGAGAGCGCCGTGTTCACCGAGAGATTGACCTTGTTCAGCTTCTTCATCGGCTGGTACATCGCCGCCACGGCGGCCATGTAGGCCATGAGCGCGCCGATGCTCAGCGTTCCGTTGCCGATGCGGCGCTGCGCGTACAGGAAGAGCGACAGCCCGCCGAGGCCGGTGATGAAGTCCATGACCGGCGAGGAAAGCGCCTGAATCTTCTGGGCCTTCAGGTTCGACGAGAGATGCCGCTTCGTGGCGTCGCGGAAACGGCCAATCTCAAAACGCTCCATGGTGAAGGCCTTGACGATCCGCACGCCGCGGATGGTCTCCTCGAGGAGCGTGGCCATGTCCGCCATTCGTTCCTGCGAGCGGTGCGTCGTGCCTCGCAGGCGTTTGCCGAAATGGACGACCGGAAAGACGAGCAGCGGCGCGGCGATGAACGTGATCAACGCGAGCTCGGGGTTCGACCAGAAGACGTAGACGAGCAGGAAGAAGAGCGTGAGCGACTCCTGGAAGAGATCGCCCATGCGCGTCGACACGGCGGCCTGGATAGCGTCGGCGTCCGACACCACACGGCTGACCATCTCGCCCGTCGATCGTTCCGAGAAGAAGCGATGACTCTGGAAAATGAGCCGCTCGTACAACTCGTTGCGGAGGTCCCGCACCGTCGACAGCCCGACCTTCTGGAACGCGTATTCGGAAAAGAACGAGGCAAAGGTCCGCAGGATGATGACGATCAGCATCGCCAGGAGAAGGCGCCGGAACTGGATCTTCCGGCTGGCTTTGTCCCACCAGCCGTGAAATTGGTGATTCAGTTCGTCCGCGTGATTGATGACCCAACCACGCTGGCCTTCCGGCTTCTCACGCTCGAGGATTGCGTCGATGACGCGGCTCTTGGCCTTCTCTTCCTTTGACTGATGGGCTTCCGCGAATGGCTTCGACGAGGGCGGCGTAAGGCCGATGTCGAAGATCGGCTGCACCAGCCCGATCATCGCCGTCTGCGTAACGGCGAAGATGATCATGGATCCGAAGGCGAGCGCCGCCCACGCCTTGTAGTGACGAAGGTAGCGGTAGAGCCGGCGAAGAACGGTCATCGATGCACCACGCTCATTATCGCTTCCGCGGCCCGATGACTGGCTCCGCCCTCGCCGAGGAGTGCTCGAACCGCAGTGAGCTCGGCGCGAACGCGCGCGTGCTCCTCGGGTTGCGTCAGAGCGCGCACTTCCGCCGCGATGCGATCACCGTTCACGTCGTGCTGCAACAGTTCCGGGACGACCTTCTTCCCGGCCAGGATGTTGACGAGGCTGAAATGCTGCAGGCTCACCAGACGCCGGGCAAACCAAAGCGTCGCCGTCGACAGCCGGTACATGACGATGACCGGCGTACCGATGACCGCGCATTCGAGCGTGGCGGTGCCGGACGACGAGAGCGCAACATCCGCGGACGCCAGCTCTTCGCCGCCGCCGTGCGGTACGATCCGGACGTAAACGTTGGCCGCCTGCATGATCGCCAGCAGCTCGGCCGAGGAGATCGTCGTGGCCTGGATTACGAAGGCATCGATCTCGCGCTCGCGGCGAAGATTGGCCACCGCGTCGAGCATCGCGGGAAGCAGTTGCGAGACCTCGCCGCGCCGGCTGCCGGGAAGAAGCGCCAATCGCAACGGGGTACCCGGCTCGTGATCTCCTCGCGCGACGCCCGCCAGCTCGTCGATCAATGGATGGCCCGCGTACACGACCGGCACGTCGTGCTCGCGGTAAAACTTCTCCTCGAACGGAAAGATGACGATCATCAGGTCGACGATCCTGGCGATCTTCTTCACCCGCCCCTGCCGCCAGGCCCAGACCTGCGGCGAGATGTAATAGATGACGCGGATGCCCATGGCTTTGCAGCGCTCCGCAACTCGCAGATTGAACTCGGGATAATCGACGAGGAGCACGGCATCCGGCTTCTGCTGCGTGATCTCGTCGATCGTGTCGCGATAGATTCTGCGAAACATGCGCAGGTGGCGGAGCACGTTGAAGAGGCCGACGATGCCCATCTCCCTGGCGTGATGAATCAAGCGCACGCCCTCGGCGGCCAGCAAGTCGCCGCCGATCCCGAACACCTCCAGTGCCGGATCGAGTACTTTCAGCTCCCGGACCACCTCGGCGGCGTGAAGATCGCCGGAAGCCTCGCCGGCGATGACGGCAAGCTTCATCGCAGCGGGAACGGATACATCAGCCAGGCCAGCGCGATTCCGCCGAGAAAGAGCGAGAAGAACACCAGCAGAAAGAAGCGAATCCGCTCGGCGCGCGTCTCTTTCCAGAGCAGCGCGAAGAAGATGCCCGTGCCCAGGGCGTAGAGGAACATCAGCACGATGTGATTGCGGAGAATGCTCATTCTTTCCGACCCTGGGCGATATCGAAGGCGTCGAGGATCAGGAGCAGATTCATCAGCCCTGCCGTAATCGTGAACGCTGTGCCGTATTCGAACGTGATGGAGGTGACGTCGCCATGAACGCCCATCCACGCGGCGATCCAGTAGATCACTCCCGCGCCGAGCGAGCCGAGGGCGGCAAGGAGGCGCAGCAGTGAACCGCCGGTGTGACCGACCATGTAGAGATCGCCGTCGATGGAGACGCCGATAACGAACATCAGCGCGACGACGCAGAAGAAGGTGGCGGCCCGGGCGTACTTGCCGAGGTAGAGATGTCCGGCGCCCGGGATGAGGTACGCCAGCAGCATCGCGAGAATCGTGCGGCCTTTCATTGGATGGAGAGAGATTCCTTTCGGATTTGCTGGAAGTGAGGGAGAAGGCGTTCGTAGGTGACTTCGAGATCTTCGGGCACGAGGCGCGTGCGGGCGGTGACGGTCATGAAGTTGGAATCGCCTCCCCATCGCGGGACTATGTGCATGTGGTAATGATCGGCCACTCCCGCTCCGGCCACCTGACCGAAGTTCATCCCGACGTTGAATCCCTCGGGATGGTACACGTCGGAGAGAATACGCTGTGCCTCGGCGGTGAGGCGGATCAGCGCGCGCAGCGAGTCATCGCGGCTGTCGAACAGAAGGGCATCGTGCGCCACCGGCGCAACCATCAGATGTCCGTTCGTGTAGGGATAGCGGTTCAGCATGACCAGCGCATCCGCGTTGCGGAAGAGTGTCTGGGTCTCACGAAGGCCCTCCGATCTGGCAGCGTTGCAGAAGATGCAACCCGGCGCAGTCTCGCTTTTCGGCGAGGTCAAGTAGGAGTACCTCCAGGGAGTGAACAGGATTTCCATGAAAAGGATGAAGGGTGAACGATGAAGGATGAACCGAGGCCGCCGGATATTCTCATTCATCCCTCATCGTTCATCGTTCATCCTTCCTCGTTCGCTGCTTTCGCAGCTGATTCGGTTCCGGCAGCGGACGAGGCCTCCAAGACCTGATTGATCAGCTCCTTCAGCTCTTTCCCCGGCTTGAAATACGGGATCTTCTTCGAAGGTACTTCCACCTTCTCGCCGGTCTTGGGATTGCGGCCGGTGCGCGACTTGCGGCTGCGCAGGCGGAAACTTCCGAAGCCGCGGAGCTCGATCTTCTCTCCGGAGCGGAGAGAATCGACGATCGAATCGAAGACGATGTTGACGATCGTCTCCGCCTGCTTCTTCGTGAGCTGGACGACGCGGGCCACCTCGTCGACGAGCTCCGCTTTGGTCATCACGCCCGCTTTATCTTCGAGCTCGTGTTCGGGTTCCAGGTGATCCAAAGGTGCCTCCTCACTCATGACGGTCACCACTGATAGAGAAAACGCGGACGGCGGCTGAGAATCCTGCCGATGGCGGTCTCTGTATCGGAGTCGTCACTGGTCAGCGCATCAAACAAGCCGCGCGTTCGTTTCTTCGGATAGATGGTGCCGGGACGTCCGTGAATGCCGCCCAGCTTGCCGGCGACGTTGATAGCATCGTCGAGATTGCCCAACTCATCGACGAGCTTGAGCCCGAGGGCCTGCTCGCCGGTGAAGACGCGGCCGTCGGCGATTTTTCCAACTTCAGCCTCAGTCAGTTTTCCTTTGCGGCCAGCGGCCACGGCACGTACGAACTGCGAGTGGAGCTGCGTAACGATGTCCTGAAAATAGGCACGCTGCGCGTCGGTCAGATCCTGATACGGCGATCCGGCTGCCTTCATCGGACCGCTGGTGATGGTCTCGGGCTTCAGCTTCGCCCAGGCCAGCAGATCTTTCGTTTCCATCCACTGCAGAATGACGCCGATCGATCCCGTGATCGAGCCAGGATTGGCGACGATACGGTCACAGGCCGAGGCGATGTAGTAGCCACCCGATGCCGCGACGCTGTCGAGCGAGGCGATGATCGGCTTGCCACTGCGTGCGCGGACGTTGCGGATCTCTTCGTAGATCTCCTGCGATGGCGCAATGGCTCCGCCGGGGCTGTTGATCCGCATGATGATCGCTTTGACGTTGGAGTTGCGCGCGTAGCGGTGCAGCGCCTCGATCGCGTCGCGCGAGCCGAGGATCTCGCCGTCGATGGGAATGATGGCGACCTTGTCGCCGAAGACATCACCGCGCGACGTCGTGTCGTTGCCGGCGAACGACGCGATGAAGACTCCCAGAATCAGGAAGCCGATGACGACGACCAGACAACCGCTGAACGCGCCGAAAAAGAAAATACCGGCGCGGGATTTGCGCGGCGGTGTGGCCACAATCGGCTCACCGGCGGGGAGTACGGGATCGAGTTCCGACATGGATCAGCCTTGCGGCGTCGTCTCCGGAGTGGGAGTCTCTGTTTCGGATTCTGAATGCGTTTCTGGTTCGTGAACGTGTGATTCTTCGGCCACGCGCGCCACTTCGGCGTGGTGTGCCATTTCCTCTTCCGTGAGCGGCTCGACGTCGCGCGTCGAGAGTCCGATCTTCTTGTCGGCCCAGTCGATCTTGATCACCTTGGCGCGCACCGGAGAGCCGGGATGGAACGACTTCTCGAGCCGTGCCTTCGGATCGCGCGAAATCTCGGAGACGTGCGCAAGCCCTTCCACGCCTTCGGCCACGCGGATGAAAAGGCCGAAGTCGGTGATCTTGGCGACTGTTCCGATCACTTCGTCGCCGACGTTGTGCGTCTTGGCGAAGGTGTCCCATTCGTTCGGCAGGAACTCTTTGATCGAGAGGGACAGCCGCTGGTTCTCGGCGTCGACGCTGATCACGCGGGCCTGCACGGCGTCGCCCTTCTTCAGGACTTCGCTCGGATGTTTGAGCCGCCGGTTCCAGGTCATGTCGGAGATGTGGATCAGACCGTCGATTCCATCCTCGACCTCCACAAACGCGCCAAAGTCGGTGAGGTTGCGGACCTTCCCGGAGACGACTGCGCCGATCGGATAGCGCTCGGCGATCGTGTCCCACGGATTCTGCTCGAGCGCCTTGAGTGAGAGCGAGATGCGGCGGTTCTGCACGTTGACGTCGGTGACGACGGCATCGACTTCGCCGCCCATCGTCAGCAGTTTCGACGGGTTGCGAACTTTCTTCGTCCACGACATCTCGGAGACGTGGATCAGACCTTCGACTCCTTCTTCCAGTTCGATGAAGGCGCCATAGTCCGTCAGCGAAACAACGCGACCGTGAACCTTCGAGCCGAGCGGATAGCGCTGCACGACGTCGGTCCATGGATCCTGCGTCTTCTGCTTGTAGCCGAGCGAGACACGTTCGGCGCTCGGATCGAACTTGAGCACGACGACTTCGATCTCATCGCCGACGTTGAAGTATTCGGACGGGTGATTGACGCGTCCCCACGAGACGTCTGTGATGTGGAGCAGGCCGTCCACGCCGCCGAGGTCGACGAAGACGCCGTAGTCGGTGATGTTCTTGACCGCCCCGTGCGCATGCTGGCCTTCCTGCAGACGGCTGAATGTGTCGGCCTTCGCCGCGGCCTGCTCGACTTCGACGATGGCACGCCGGGAGAGAACGATGTTGTTCCGTTTCTTGTCGAACGAGACGATCTTGAATTTGTACTCGTGGCCGCGAAGCGAATCGAGATTCTTGACCGGCTTGGTGTCGATCAGCGATCCGGGGAGGAACGCTTTGACACCGCCGACGTCGACCGCCAGGCCGCCTTTGACGCGCTCCACGACACGGCCGGTGATGGCCTCGTCGGCCTTGAACGCTGCTTCAATTCGGTCCCAGACCAGCATCCGTTCCGCCTTTTCGCGGGATAGCACGATGTAGCCGCTGTTGTTCTCGAGGCGCTCGATGAAGACGTCGATCTCATCGCCGGCCTTTACGGTGACCTGACCGTCAAATCCGGTTACCTCGTGCGTTGGAAGTACGCCCTCGGACTTGTAACCGATGTCGACGACCACTTCGGCCCCGGACACCTTGAGTACCTTGCCGCGGATGATGTCGCCCTCTGCGAAATTCGACATTTTCCGGTCATACATGTCGAGTAGCTCGTCCATGCCCATGCCTTCAAGGTCGTTTGTCTCCCCCCCTTTTCGGAGCGGTTGTTTACTGTTTTTTGGATCGTCACTCGACGGCATGAAACGGGATACCTCCTGGAATTTCCGGCGCGGTCGGCCGAAGGCGCATCGTGCGTAAATTGTTGATAGTAGTCGAAATGCGGAGTTTAGTGGCGCAGCTCTCGATCAGTCAAGGAATTACGGAAGGCGCGGCGATCACGATGGACAGACTTCCTCGCGCCAGCCTCAGCGCCGACAGTCGCGATGCACGATCTCGACTGCGTATCCGCGGGCGGCCAGATCGTCACCAAGCCGCTGTCCGATGGCGACGGAACGGTGTTTTCCGCCGGTGCAGCCGATGCCGATCGTCAGGTAGCTCTTCATTTCCTTCTGATACTGGGGCAGGAGGTAGTCGACGAAATCGATGAGTTTGTTGTAGAAAATGTCGTATCCCGGCTGCGCCTTCAGGTAGGCGACGACTTCGGGATCGAGGCCGGTTTTCGGGCGAAGCTCTTCGACAAAATGAGGGTTCGGCAGGAAACGAACGTCGAAGAGCAGGTCGACGTTGTAGGGCATGGCGTACTTGAAGCCGAAGGTGACGATCGTGACCAGCATCGTCACTTTTTCGTCCTTCAGCTCGAACCGGCGCATGACCTCGGCCTTGAGCTCGTGTACCGAGAACTGGGAAGTATCCAGCACCATGTTCGCCAGCGACTTCACCTCGGTCAGCGCAGCCCGTTCGGCGGCGATCGCCTCGACCAGCGGCTGGTCCTGCGCCAGAGGATGCGGCCGCCGCGTCTCCGAATAGCGGCGCGCGATCACTTCATCGCTGGCATCGAGAAAGATCAGAACCACATGCGGGACGAGCTTCTGGATCCGTTCGCGGTAGAACGTCGGAAAGACGTTGGCGAAATCGTGCGTGCGGACGTCGACGACGATCCCGACCCGATTGGCGTTCTCGTGCGCCCCCACCTCCTCGAGAAACGGCTCGATCAGCTCGATGGGCAGGTTATCGCAGCAGTAGAATCCGACGTCTTCCAGCGTCGACTGCACGTAGCTCTTCCCCGATCCGGAGAGTCCGGTGATGATGACGAGGTACTCGGGCCGAGGCATGTTCCTCAGTTTATCCTGCCGGAAGGTCACGATCTCGGAGCGCCCGGTCACGATCTCTGAACGTTAGATCGGGATCTAATTTCTTGGATCGCGATCTATCCCCGGGAGATCGTGATCTATCCCGGATAGATCGCGATCTCTTTTTTCGATGCGCATCTACTTTTCTTAGATGCGCATCTATCCTTGGTAGATCCAGATCTGCACGGGGCAGGTCGCGATCTGAGCCTGACTGATCGAATTCTGTTTCTCGTAACCAATTGACAGACAAGACTGCGTATCCGCCCCTGGGCGGAGTCTTCGTTAGGCTTCATTTCACGCTCGTGTCGGAGACGTTCAATCGAGCGCCTTCTCCCCCACGCTTTTGTGGGGGAGAAGCTGGCCCGAAGGCCGGATGAGGGGGCGTTGCAGTGCGATTTCAGTGCATTTGCAACATTCTCCACCAAGCTCGGACGATACGCGATTGGTTTGGCCCCGCGCATTTCCCCCCTCATCCGGCTTCGCCACCTTCTCCCCCCGCAAAAAGCGCGGGGGGAGAAGGCGCTCGAGGGGGGACTTCTCGGGAAAATGAAAGTGTCCCAGTGAGAGCGCGGGAATGCAGGGTTCGGCAGCGTCTCCAACGCCCCTGGGCGGAGTCTTCGTTAGGCTTCATTTCACGCTCGTGTCGGAGACGTTCAATCGAGCGCCTTCTCCCCCACGCTTTTGTGGGGGAGAAGCTGGCACACCGAAGGCCGGATGAGGGGGCGTTGCAGTG
>Ga0307470_10000281_pt1 | contig 31120 bp, 25 predicted proteins | sample atmos_gasesAM3C__FD_204565 | JGI IMG/M metagenome (GOLD analysis project Ga0307470, IMG submission 204565) | Hardwood forest soil microbial communities from Morgan-Monroe State Forest, Indiana, United States - atmos_gasesAM3C_05 | ecosystem: Environmental > Terrestrial > Soil > Temperate forest... | reverse complement strand
ACCTCCTTCTTCCGCGGCACGAGCGACATGTACATCATCAGCCGCCGCGGCGGCGCGCGCGTCCATGTGCCCACCGGGCTCAATCTGAACACCTCGGCCACGTTTTCACCGATCAGCAACGACATCGCCTTCGTCGGCTCGATCGCCGGCAATCCCGACATCTACGTCGTGAAAGATGACGGCACCAATCTGCGCCGGCTGACGCATGACTCCTCAATCGAATCGACGCCGGAGTGGAGTCCGAACGGAACACAGATCTCTTTCACCTCGGGACGCAGCGGTTCGCCGCAGATCTACACGATGGACGCCGAGGGGTCGAACGTGCAGCGGATATCGTTCGAGGGGGAGTGGAATGATGATGCCACCTGGTCGCCGGACGGATCGCAGCTCGCGTACACATCGCGCGTCAGCGGACGATTCCAAATCCGTATCGCCGATCTGGCAACGAAAACGAGCCATATCCTGGCGGGCGAAGGCTCGAACGAACAACCAACCTGGTCGCCGGATGGCAAGTGGATCGCCTTCCAATCGAACCGCAGCGGCAAATGGCAGATCTACCGGATGCGCGTCGACGGCGGTACAGACCTGCTGCAACTCACGTTCGACGGAGAAAACAAAGACCCTGATTGGTCGAAGAAAGAGTAAAAGCAGAGATCAGAGGGTGAGACAGAGATCAGAGACTAGAGATCAGAGACAAGGGGCTTCCTGATCTCTGATCCCTGATCTCTGATACGTCTGATACGTCTGATATGTCTGATATGCCTGATCTCTTGTCTCTGCTTTCTGATCTCTGCTTTCCGATCGTTTGTCTCTGCTGTACTAGAATCCGCAAAGAGGTAACTAACAATGAATAAAGCATTCAAAGCATTCGCCGTAACCATCGCCCTTCTCGCGCTCATCGTCGCGCCGGCCTGCCACAAGAAAGTGGCGCCGATCGTGGTTCCTCCTGTCGAGACATCGTCGACGATTCCGCCCGTCCCAGCGACAGTGACGACGGCGACCGCGCAGACCGTGACCGAAACGCCAGACTTCGTCAGCCCGAAGAGCGAGACGATCGCGGTGGATACGCTTCCGGGCGATATCGAGGAGTTGAACCGCGTCGCGCAGTCGCGCGGCTACGTGCAGGACGCGTTCTTCGAGTTCAACGACTCGACGCTCACGGCCGCAGCCCAGACCGCGCTGACGTCATCGGCGACCTGGCTTAAGAAGAACGGGCAGTACAACCTGCTCATCGAAGGTCACTGCGACGAGCGCGGCACCGAGCAGTACAACCTCGCCCTCGGCGACCGCCGCGCGAACCAGGCCAAAGAGTATCTCGTCACACTCGGCGTCGATGCAGGCCGCATTCGTACGGTCAGCTACGGCGAAGAGCGTCCGTTCGATCCAGGTCACGACGAATCCGCATGGGCCAAGAACCGCCGCGACCATCTTGTCCTTGTAGGGAAATAGCGGGGAAATAGCGAATGCGATCGTTCATCCGAACCGCGCTGTGCACCACTCTGCTCGGGGCCGCCACGCTGTCTTCGGTCGCGTGTGTGACCAGCTCCGACGTCGAAAAGCTGCAGAGCCAGATCTCCGATCTTCAGGAGCAGCTCGTACAGGTCAAGCGCACGTCTTCGAGCAAGGAAGAAGTGCAGAACGTCAACAAGACGATCGCCGACCAGACACAGATGCTGTTGAAGTCGAATGCCACGCTGGTGGCAAAAGTCGATCAGATCGAAGACAAGATGCAGAGCGGGCAGGGAGCGGTTGAGCAGACGAACAACCGTCTCGACCGGATGGCGCAGCAGCTCACGCAGACGCAGCACGACATCGACGCGCTGAAAGCGGCGATGGCCCAGGCCGCGGCTGGCGCGACGGCGAACGTAACGCTCCCGGCTACTTCCGGCAGCGAGCTCACCGTACAGCCTCCCGCGGCGCCGGCAGAAGACCCGATGCAGGTCTATCAATCGGCGTATCGCGATTACCAGCGGGGCAACTACGATCTGGCCATCGCCGGCTTCCGCGACTTCGCTTCGAGGAACCCGAATTCGGAGCTTTCCGGCAACGCCGCCTACTGGATCGGCGAGAGCCTTTACTCGCAGAAGAAATATCGAGAGGCAATCCAGCAGTTTGACAGCGTCGTCACGAGATACCCGAAGTCCGACAAGGTGGCCGGTGCGCTGCTGAAGAAAGGTTACGGATACATCGCGCTCGGCGAGAAATCGCAGGGCATCGTGCAACTTCAGTACGTCGTGCACGAGCACCCCACCTCACCCGAGGCGGCGCTGGCACGGCAGAAACTGAAGTCGTTGGGCGTCGATTCGAAGTAGAATACGCGGCTCGAAACCGCACAAACTTACGTAGGAGCAACATTCATGGCGAACACCCGATCGGCCGAAAAACAGCAGCGACAGGCCGAAAAAGCAAACACCCGCAACCGCGCCGGCAAATCGCGGCTGCGCTCGGCGCTCAAAAAGACCCGCGCGGCAGTCGATGCCGGCGGCGCCGACGCGAGCGTCCTCTCCACCGGATTTTCCGAGATCGACAAAGCCGCGAAGCGCGGCGTGATCAAGGGCAACACCGCCGACCGCTACAAATCGCGGCTGGCCAAAGCCTCCAAGCGCGCCGAAAAGTAACGCGCGTCCCGATCCGGTCTCCAGACGGCGCACCTCGGTGCGCCGTTTTCTTTTATCCTCTCTGCATGCCGAAATCGAAGCAGTATTACGACCCGCACGGCGGCGTGGCGATGCTCCGCAACTGGATCGACACGCTGAAGGAAAAGACCGGCCGCGATCTCGACGAATGGACGGCGTTCGTCAACGCGAAAGGGCCAGCCGATAACAAGGCACGCCGCGCCTGGCTGAAAGAGAAGCACGGCCTCGGCACGAACGCCGCCGGGTGGCTTGCCGACCACGCCTCAGGCAAAGCCGGACTCGAGGAAGCTGATGCCGAGGGCTACCTGGCCAACGCCGTCGCGTATGTCGACGCGATGTTCTCCGGATCGAAAGCAGCACTCCGTCCGCTGTACGACCGGCTCTACGATCTGGCCCGCTCCATCGGAAGCGACATTCGTATCTGTCCCGGCAAGACGGCCGTCCCGATCTACCGCACGCACGTCATCGCCCAGATCAAAGCCACCACGCGAACCCGCGTCGACTTCGGCCTCGCGCTGAAAGACACGCCCGCGAACGGCCGCCTCATCGACACCGGCGGCCTTGCGAAGAAAGACCGCATCACGCACCGAATCGCGATCACGAATCCCGATGACATCGATGCGTACGTCGAAAAGTGGCTGCGGCGGGCGTACGAGCTTGACGGGAATTGACAATTGACAATGGACAATTGGCAGCGGATGGCTGGCGCGAAGGCTTAAAGGCGGTCACGCGGAGCCGCGGAGGCACACGGAGAGAACCTTCGCTCTCTCCGCATCTCCGCATGAAGAGCGGGAAGCGTGATCTCGACTGATCCGCTGATCTCTTCGAAAGCCCGCGCCTGGTCCGCAGATCCCGCTGTCCATTGTCCACGTCAATTGGGCGCCCCTCTGGAAAACCGCAGCCCCATCACCGTCCTGACTGGACACAGGTTTCGCGTCCGCCTGGTGGCAAGCCATGAGCGCATCTCTTCAGCAATTCTGGCATTATGATGATGGGATTCCACCCATGCATCTCACGCAGTTGTTCGAGGCGAACCTCGATGTGATCGAGCGTGCGATCGCGCAGGTTGTGCGCCAGGTCCGCCTGCGCGGCGCGGACGCGGAGGACTTCGCCTCTTCAGCGCGGATCGCACTCCTTGCCGATGACTGCGCAATACTTCGCAAGTTCGAAGGACGCTCATCCTTCGCCAGCTACGTGGCCATCGTCGTTCGCCGGCTCTTCCTCGATCAGAAGCGCTCGGAAGGTCGTTGGTATCCCTCGGCGGAAGCGACGCGGCAGGGCGACGCCGTCATCATGCTCGAGCGCCTGCTTCGTCACGATCGGCGATCGCTCAGCGAAGCGTTGAGCATTACGAAGGCGCAACATCCCGAGGCCGACATCCGCCAGCTCGAAGCCACCGCGGCGTCGCTCCCCGAACGCGCACCGCGCCCCCACCTCGTGCCCGTCATCGATGGCGATGAGGATCGATTCGCGAGCTCGTCGTCCGCCGATGACCGTGTCCTGGCCGCCGATCTCGACCGCGCCTCGGACCGGACTTCTTGCGCCGTCCAGGAAGCGCTCGCCGCGATGACGGCGCAGGACCGCGTCACCCTTCGCTTGCGGTTCTCCAAAGGCATGGCCGTCTCCGATATCGCACGCGCCCTTGGAGTGGCGCAGCGCCCGCTCTATCGCCGCATCGAGTCGATGCTCAAGGATCTCCGTGCTTCACTCGAGCGCGCCGGAATCGACGCCGCGGAAGCGGCCAATCTCGTCGCCTCCGCCGGCGACCGGCTCGATTTCGGCCTGCAATCGGGGAAAACGGACCTGGATCAGCCGTCCGATCAATCGGAGAAGCGATGAGAAGGCCGTCTCAGCACCTCGATCCCGAAACCCTCGCCGCATTCGCGGAAGGGCAGCTCGATGCGGCAGCACGCAATGAAGTGATCGCACATCTCGATCAGTGTGAAGAGTGCCTGAACGACGTCGCACTCGTGATGCCCTCGGCCGGTGGCGAATCGGAGAAGCGCCGCTTTCGGCGCCCGACGTGGGTCATTGCCCTGGCCGCCGTGGTCGTTCTTGCCATCGCGCTTCCAGCGTTGCGGCAGGCCATTCATCCAAAATCCCCGACGGACACCCTCGTGGCACTGGCCCCCCGCTCGGCGCGCCTCGTCGAGCCGCGCCTGACCGGCGGTTTCCCGTGGGCCGGCTATCACGGTCCGATGCGCGCCACCGGCAGCACTCCGGACGCGCAGCAACTCAAACTGGGCGGCGCTGCCGGAGAACTGATCGAGCGCGCCGAGCACGATCAGAGCGCCGAGGCGCAACACGCCGCCGGCGTAGCGATGGTGCTGGTAGAAAAGCCGGACGAAGCGATCGCCAAACTGGAGACCGCCGCCCGCGGCTCGCACGACGCAAAGTCGTGGAGCGATCTGGCCGCGGCGCGCTACGCCACGGCATCGAAACTCGGGCGCGCATCGCTCTATCCTGACGCGCTCGCCGCGGCCGACGCCGCCTTGCGCATCGATCCGAACCTCCCCGAGGCGCTCTTTAACCGCGCGCTCATCCTCGAGCGGCTCGGTTTGACGGATGAGGCGAAGCACGCATGGCAACGCTACCTCGAGGCCGACTCTTCGTCGGACTGGGCAACCGAGGCGCGCTCGCGCATCGCGCAGTTACCGGCGTCGACGCACGCATCGCAGTTCGAGCACGACCGCCCACTCCTCGAGCGCGCCGCCGAGCGCGGCGACACCGCGGCGGTGCGAAGGTACGTCGACGCGCACCGGGAGCGCGCCCGCGCCTATGCCGAGGGCGAATACCTCGGTCATTGGGCCGAGGCGGTTCAGCGCAACGACCCGGCCGAAGCGGCGCGATGGCTTTCCATCGCACGCGCCGTCGGCAACGCTCTCGTCGAGATCTCCGGCGAATCGCTCCTCCGCGATGCTGTGCGCGCCATCGATACGGCGGCACCGTTGGAGCAGCGCGCCATCGCCTCGGCGCAAATCGTCTATCGCAGCGGGCGCATCGCTTACAGCCGCGACAAGGGCGATGCGGCCGAGCGCGATCTTGTTCGCGCCGCCGAGATGTTCGAGGCGGCGCATGATCCGATGGCTCTTCAGGCCCGCTACTACGCAGCCAGCTCGCGATTGGCGCGGATGGACACCGCCGGCGCACGCGCCGACCTCAAACAAGTGCTAGCCGCGGCCGACACGCATCCGGCCTACCTCAGCCTCGGCGCGCGGGTGCGGTGGGAACTGGGCCGCGCGCTGACGTTCGACGACGACTGGTCGCAAGCGGCGGTGGTTCTCGCCGAGGGCGCGGCAATGTTTCGGCGCTCGGGCGAACGTACCAGCGAAGCATTCACCGAAATCATTCTCGCGTACGCGTTCAGCTCCCTCGGCCGCAACGACGACGCGTGGCTCGCCCGCGTGCAAGCATTTGCAGCGCTCACCGTGGAAGGCGAATCGGAATATCTCTCCGTAAGTATCGCCAGTGCGACCTACGCAGAGCTGGCCGCCGGTCACCGCCAGGCCGCACTCGCGCTGTCATCGACGGAGGCTTCCATCGCAAGCGGGCGCGAACGGCCTCAGTCCGCAATCAACGGACTGAGGAACCGCGCGATGCTCCAAGCGATGAACGGCGATCCAACCGGCGCGCTGCAAGCGGTGCGGCAGGCCGCTGAGCTAGCAAAGGGCGTTGCCGACCGGGAGTTACGGGCGGGGTGGGATGCGCAGATCGCGGTAGCAATGGGAGCCGCTCTGGCCGTGTCGAGCCCCCGCGCGGCGGCCGAGCCGCTGACGCGCGCCATCGATTTCTATGCGGTGCACGGCATGCCATCGTCGCTTCCGGATCCCCTTCTCCTCAGGTCTCGCTGTGCCGTGCGCACGGGAGACGCGCAAGCGGCTATGCGCGATCTCGAGCGCGGCATGGCGATCGTGGAGAGTCATCCAACGAGTGTGCCTGGCTCCGTCGCCGGAAGGAGTGTCCTCGACGCGGAGCACGCATTGTTCGACGATGCGATCCGCCTCAACCTTGACGACGGCGACACGGCTGGAGCATTCGCGGTCGCCGAGCGGTCGCACGGAACCCCGATCACGATTCCCGAGTTGCAGCATCGCCTCCGCGGCACCGGCATGGCGGTGGTCGAGATCATCGTACTGCCCGACGAGTTAGTCACGTTCGCCGTCGCCGAAAACGACGCCGTCGTCGTACGACGCCCGGCTGCGAGCGAGACGCTCGCGTCGCTGGCCGACGAAAGCCTTTCGGAATCGGGGAACGTCGCAGCGGCCAAGCTCTTCGATGAACTGATCCGCCCCGCCGATGGTTTCCTCGATCGCGCGCGAGAATTGGTGATCGTCCCCGACCAACGGCTGGGCACCGTTCCGTTCGCGGCGCTCTACGACTCCAGCCAGCGGCGTTTTCTCATCGAACGGTTCGCAGTGTCCGTGGCCTCGAGCGCCGGCTCACTGCAATCGGATGAGGCGCGAACTGCAGCACCCGCTCTCGCCGCGATCGCGCTGCCTAGCGGTGGGACCGATTCGGCTGCCCTCCCGGAAGCGGAAACCGAGGTGCGCGACGTGGCCGCACTCTACGAACGCTCCACGTCGGTTCTCGCGGCGAGGGCAACGCTCGCGGGGCTCAGGAGTGCTGCCATCGGCGCGGATGTGGTCCACATCGCGGGTCACACCGAGCGCCAACCGGGCGGCGGGGAGCAGGCGCTGTTGTTCGTCGGCGCGTCCGGGAGACTGGAACGCGTCTCGTGGAGGATGATCATGGCCTCACCGGCGGTGAACCACGGCGTCGTCGTACTCGCCGCCTGCGAGACGCTCCGTCCTCCTCCCTCCGCCGCCACGCGCGCTTTCAGCCTCGGCGCGGCCTTCTCGGCAGCGGGAGCGAGCGACGTCGTCGGCACGCTGGCACCGATCGGCGACCGCGACGCGCGGCGTCTGTTCGACGCGCTGCATCGCCGTTTGGCGTCGGGGGCACGTCCCGCGGACGCGCTTCGCGCGGTCCAACAGGAAGCGATTGATTTCGAGAAAACGCACGGCGGAGGGGGCGCATGGCGCGCCGTCGCTCTGCTGACCAAGCGCATTCCCGCGCCCCCTCACGGAAAGGAGTTGTTGTCATGGCTACGAACCAACTGACCATCACGTTCCAAGGCATCTGCTGCCATTTTCACGGCATCGTTCCAGCCGTACCGCATCGGGTAGTGCTCCCTGATGCATCTGCCGTTCGTTTTGGCATGCTGCGGATGCCACCCAGCGCGGGCAGCGGCGTGGCCCCCTACTACCTTATGCCGCACCTGGCAATAATCGGCCAACCCATTGATGGCGGATTTGGTATGCATCTAACCGGGGCGCAGGTGCAGGTGGTGAATGCAGTAAGCCCCGATTTCATTTGGACGGAAAGCCCCAAGTTTGCGATCGCTCAATACGTTCCCCGCTTTGCCTTTTCCGAAGAGGTAGTTTTCGGCGGTCGCGCTGCATGCTACTTCGACGTGTTCCAGGGCGTTGGATTTACGGTGGGCACAGGTGACCAGCCCCGAAGCACCGTCGTCCAGATGGAGACGGATGGACCGCCACAGATCAGAATCACACCCTTTCCGGGATCGGCGTTGGACCTCGTTCCCATGGAGGTGACCCTCAACAGCGTCGACAACAGCAGCGACCTGGTCGTGTCGAACCTCGACGTCGATGCCTCCTTAGAAGACGCGCCCTTCGACTTTCTGCTGAACTATCTCGTCGCCCGAGGCGGAATTCCTACTGTGCTGTCGGAGCTCACTCCCGGCTTGCCGGAGAACCCCCCGATGCTGACCATGGGCGTGGTCGGAGACAGATTACAAAGTCTGGGTGAGATGGTGTCCGGCATGGACCAATCGACCGGAGAGAAATTGCAAGCTCTGGGTGATCTGGCTGTAAACGGAGGCCGGCCGTCCAACGAAGTGCTGCGTCGCCTGCTGACGATGGTCGTTGACAACCAGTCCTGCTCGGACAGTCACTATCCATGAGTGTGCGGTTGTCTGGAGGAGCTGATCGGGATCGATCTCTCATCCCGCCCAGCTCCCCCAATCCGTTCATGGGGAATGTGATTGTGCGTCTTTCCGACTCAGGGAAAGTGAGAATCGGAACAAGACTCGTCAAGGGGTACTTTCGGTCTCGGTTTGAGTGATTTGAGCGAGTTTGTGGCGATCACGAATCGTTCCTTCGGTGTTCCGCGGTCGTCCGTTGTGTACTGCAGTACCGTCCCATCCGGCGCGCACAACTGACCTGTTCCGTGTGGCGTGGCGACAAATGTCGCGTCTTTCAGAATCATCGAGTACATCTCGAAATGCTCTGTTGTGTATTCGGGAGGCGGCTCGTTTGTGATGCGCGCAGAGGCGCCCGCGCGAAGGCGCAGAATCGCGCCGTTCGTGCCGGTGAGAGCAACCGAGTCGAGGTCCGTCTCTACCGTGTAAACGACGTGCTTCGCCAGGCATTGCGTGATCTCAGTTGGCCCGCCGGTGAAAACCGTTTGCTGAAGAGTGCCGTCATCTGCGGAGAGTCGTCCTCCCTGAAAATCAAGGTATGCGTGCGCCCCTTCGAAAAGGACGCCGTCTTCGACCTCGTCCCTGACGCCCGTCATGTCTGAAATCGCGGCGATCGCGGGAACGAAGCGTGCGAACGACATATCAGCGACAGTCCGTTCCGTTCTGCCGCTGTTCAGAGTCAGATGCTGGTCATTGATGGCGAAGACACGCTCGCTCGGATTCGGGGAGGGCTCTTCGATGAGTCCGCGAATATCGACGACGTCCGCTGCGGCGACGGCTATTTGTGCATCGTGCGTCGGCGCATTGACGAAGACCGCACGCTCGATGTTTCCCGTCGTGAGGACATGGCAAATCAGACCAGCAAACGTCAGGGTGATTGTGTTCACGAGATCCTCCTTTTCACAATGTGGTTTCGATTTTGGCCGGGCAGGGTGAATCCGAACCCCCGACCTGAACGCCATCCCTCGCGTCTGTGCTCTGGACCTGCTCCTGAGCATCTTACCTCGATCCGGACTTATCTGCACATGTGCGAACATGTGGCAGCTGACGCGTAGCAGGCGTTTCTCACACTCTTGGGCGGCTCATTTGATCAACAACCGTGAGAAATGGCACGTTAGAACGGGCGGAGCAAACGGCGGACACCTCGGCTGCTGCTGATGTTGTCGGCGTCGCGCCGTCCGTGAGCCGGCCGGGCACGATTCGAACCATCGACCCGATGTTTCCCACCCGCGAGGCTGCGTCCTGCACCAACGATGATGTGTTTTGCACCGCCGACCTGTCTTTCGAGCCAACGACGCTAGGTTTTCTAGCATCGACGGTAGTTTTTGAGCCATCGACGCTAGGTTTTGTAGCATCGACGGTGCTTTTTGAACCATCGACGCTAGGTTTTGTAGCATCGATGGTGTTTTTTGAGCCAACGGCGCTAGATTTTGTAGTATCGACGGTGCTTTTTGAACCAACGACGCTAGGTTTTGTAGCATCGATGGTGCTTTTGAGCCATCGACGCTAGGTCTTGAAGCATCGACGGTGCGTTTTGAGCCAACGGCGCTAGGTTTTGTAGCGTCGGCGGTACTTGTGAACCATCGGCGCTAGGTTTTGAACCATCGACGGTGCTTTTTGAGCCATTGACGTTGGGTTTTGAACCGTCGATGTCGTTTGTCCAAGCCGGCGAGCGGCCCAGGAACTGGCGGCCTCGCCACATTCACTCCGCTCCATCCATGAGAATAGGGGCTTGCTGTAGTGGCGTGGAGCGGTTTAATCGGCGATCTGCCGTACCTATGTATCAGAAATCTGCGTCCCGGGAGCGTACCCCCCTTGACACTCCATTAGAGCGGTCCTAGGTTCATAAGCTGCAAGTCGACTAGGTGCCGAACGCCCGTAAGTTTCCTTCGCGAGGGAGCCCGGGTAACGCAAAACGGTCCGGGAACGCTCGTAGCCCCTGGTCCGTCTAACTTGGAGAAGAGAGTATGAAGAAACGCATTTCCAGACAGCGGAACGGTGTCGCCGAGCTGGCGCCCGCGCCGGATCCGGTAATCACACCGTACGAAAAGATCGCGGAACGACTGGGTGCCGCCATCAACGAAGCCGTCATGCAGATCCCGGGCTACAACGATGATCTGTCCAATGCTCCGAGGCACCTTCGCACTCGGGTGACACGGAAATTCATCGGGATGTCGGTGGCGGCAGTGGAGGCCATCAGTGAGCTGCAGGGCGTCAATCAGCTCGACACGACGGAGTGCCGGGACACGTTGCAGTTTTCGCAGGGGATCCAGTCGCTCACCAATCAGCTCTTCGGCACGGCCCGGCGTCTCGATTTGATGAGACGGGTGAGGGAAGGGAGGGCAGGACGAAGCGCACTTGCCATCTACAACATCGCCCAGCGCGTGGCGTTGAACCCCAACAACACGCACGCGAAGGTGCATGTGGAGAACCTCAAGGCCGAGTTGCGGCGCTCCAGGCGCCAGCCCGCGAAGCCGCCGGCAGAGCCGGAACCGGAGTCGCCGGACGCACCGGCGAAAGGAGATGACACCAACTGACGATTCCCTGAAAGAACCGCACGGCCGCGTTTGCGCGCGGCCGTGCCTTCGACATCAACCCCAAACCTTTCGAGAAAGGAGAAGTGTCTGAAGCCTAAATCGTCACCCGATCGAATCCCTTTTCGTGCGAGTGCTCGTCCATTACGCCGATGGAGATCTGCGAGCGGCCCGGCTCGAGGACGACATTGACGCGGAATGTCAGTGCGCTCGCGGGCGTCACGCCGTCGGGCCAGCGGATCAGTTTTCGTTGTGTGTTGACGTTTGAGGAGTTGCCGAGGGGGTCGCCGGTGGCGATGAAGACGGTGAAGGCGCTGGCGTTGTCGTTTCCAACCTTCACCATGGTCAGCTTGCGGATGGGAATGATGACGTCGACGGAAACCAGGCGTCGTTCGCCGTCGTATACAGGCGGCGCGGCATGAAGAGAGATACCGAGCGCATTCTCGTCCGCCGGGTTGACCTGTTGATAGGCAATGACCCGGCTTTCCATTTCATCCGCCGGTGTTCCTAATCCCGCGCTGCCGCGCATGACCCGAACCGCATAGCCATTGCGGACCTTTACCGACAGCGCATCCTTGCCGGAGATCGGAGCCGTCGGATGAACGCCCACGGTATAGAACGACTCGAGGTCCGAGGCGATGCGATCGAGTGCATCGGCCGGAGAACGGCCAATGAAGGCGATACCGCCGGTAGCTCCGGACAGCAGGCGGTACCCGGCAACGCGGTCCGCCTCGTTGGTGAATGCAGCGAGCGCATCGACGGTCTGGCTGGTTTCGCTGCCGCCTCCTGAGTCTTTGCGCATCTCGGAGCTGATCGCATAGACGGCCACGCCGCGGCGCCAGAAGCGGGTACCGGCCGAGTCGAACAGCGACGTCAGATCGAAGGCGGAGGACTCACCCATCGGTGAGCTGAACTGCGCTCCCTTCTGCATGGCCGCCCCTCGGGCGCCCCGCATCGCCGACATGCGCAGTCCCTCCACGTACTGAAACACTCCGGCGCCCGGCGTGCGGGGAAGGTCGGCGCCTACGACGATCAGCACGTTGCGCGTGCGTGGCGTGAAAAGACTGACAACCGAGGAGATGTTGCCCAGGGACAGCTCCGCATCGCGATAGCGGGCAGAGGCATAGGCCCGCGCGGAATCGAGCAACGCGTCGAACGTGTAAAGCGTGTGCCCCTTCGCGTCCGCTTGCTGGATGTCCGTGGCGATCTCGCGAATTCGTTTTTCGGCTGCAACCTGCCCGTCTGTGAGCGACGGCGCCGACTCGCCCGACACCCGCTCCAATGCGGCGTCGATTGCCGGCAGTTTCGAAGTCCAGGTCGTCATGGCGCGCAACGTCTGATCGCCGGCGAGGACGACTGCGAGGTCGCCGGGCCGCAGCGTGCGCGCCAGAAACCCGTGGATCGCCTCGGACGCCTGACGCCGCGCGGACATCGATAAAGAGCTCACCTGGAACAGCACGGCGATCCTGCGCACTTCACGCGCCGGCGATCCGCCCACTCCTCTCTCGGCGAACGTCGCAAGGTCCACCGGCACGCCGCCGATGGAGAGCTGGACATCGTCTTTCGATAGCGAAGGAACGTGCATCCCTTTCGAATCGGTCACGACGAGGGCCAGCATCGCAGCCGGTCCCTCGCCCGGATGCGGCCGCGGCTCCTGGGCGATTGCGATCGAAGCGATGAAGAGGAGGACGATCGCGACCAGGGCATCGAAACGCTTCATGAGGTCCTCCGTGTTCAATTGAACGTCCGGGACGCTGCATTGCAAACCGGGCTGGCGCTGAAGTCTACGCCTCTTCACATGGGTCCTGAGCATCGCGTTCCCCAGCCCTCGGGCGCGGCTGTTGGAGCGAAGTTCGCCCGGGTTGCTCGCTACAGCGAGGGCTGCTGCCACAGGGTTGAACGGTCGTGGCGCTGCGGGCAAAGGAGCAGGAGGGGCGCATCAAGCGTGCGGAAGTCCGATCGCATGCAACTCGCCGGTCGCATCGACGAGGTACGCGACATCGCCGACGACAGTCACAGGGGCGTTCAAGGGCACCCTGCTTTCGTGCTGCCACCAAGGCGATTCGTCTTCACCCGGCAGTTCATCGCCGGCGAAATAGACCTCTCCTCTCCGCCCTGCGATCCCCAGCGCAATCGACCAGGTCCGGCGCCCACTCCGCGTGTCGAGCGCGTGGAGCGCGCCGTCGAACCGCGGCACGAGCACATCCGAGCCGTAGGCCGCGGGGCTGCCGTATTGCGGAAACGCCGGCCAGCCACAGGGCTCAGCCCACACGATTCCGCCGTCGCGATCGAATGCGATGGTGAGGTTCGAATAAGCGGCGGGAACGATCACGAGTCCGTTCACGATCGCAGGCCGGGCGCGGATGTTCCCAAAGTCCTCGCCCGGCATGTCAGGATCCGCGGTGGTATAGCGGATCTGGAATCGGCGTCTTTCCAGCGCCGTCACGGGTAAACCCGGCAACGTTGTCTCCCGGGAATGAGGCAGAAAGATCGTGCCTTCGAGACGCACCGGACTTGCCGTAAACCAACAGGGTTCACTGCTTCCGCCGTAGGAGGTGCGCATGGCCTGAACGCGCCTCACCTGAGGCGCCGCCGGATCGGTCGCCCACCGCAGCGGATCGGTCAGCGGAGCCTCGATCACCCACCCTGTCTGCGTAGCAAACAGAATTCGATCTCCGATGATCAAAGGATCGCCGACGACACCGCCGTCGATGTGGGCCTGCGTGAGCACGGCACCCGACGCCGGATCAACCAGCACACTGGCACCGTCGACGGCGCAGATCAGGATTCCGGCAGGCGTCTGGGTCGGGCGCGCAAGCACGGCAGCCGAGAGGTGTGGCGGCTCCGGCCAGCGTGACTCACCGCTCGCGGCATCGATGCACTCGACCGTCCCCGCGTCGGTGCCGACGTAGAGAAGGCTTTCGACCTGCAGGATGGCGTTTGCATCGTCTCGCGTCCGTGCGTGCCACACTTCGACGAGGTCGGCCGCGCGAAGACATGCCACGCCATCGCGCGCGTCCGGTTCGTTGTAAATCGTTCCCGCCGTCGGCACGTAAAGCCATTCGCCGTCAGCGACGATCTCATTTTTCAGTGTACCGATACCGACTGGTACGCTGGCGAGTAATTCGGGCACCGCGCGCGATGCACCGGCCACGCGCTGCACGCGCTTGATGATGACCTCCGCCAGTTCGTCGATGGATTGTCGCAGCAGATCGAAGTAGAGCAGTTGCCGTGGGAGCCAGGAGGGCGGCTCACCTTCGACGCGTACAGGGATCAGGAACGCCGTGCGGTCCACGGCGCGGCGTGCCAGGACTGCGTCGCGTTCGATTTTCGTCCATGCGCTGTCTTCATACGCCGGGGAGCAGAGAAGAACACAAACTCGGGCTTGGGCCTGATAGACGTCGGTGAGCGCGTCCGGACCGTCGCGACCGACGATGGTCTCTACATCCACCCGGTCGAAGAATACCGCCAGACCGCGCTGCCGCAATATTGTCGACAGCTCCGACGCCAGCCGTTGCTGTGCGTTGACGTAGCTTAGAGCGATATCAAATCTAAAAGACATGACAGGCTTCCGCTGTGACCGACGGAGACGTTTGATGAGTGTACAGCGGCGATGTGATGGCCGGCGATTCCGTCAGGCTCGAGGTAGTGTCCTACTGAAGACTCCGTGTCCTTGGGTCACACCCTCGGTCTTCGCCAATCTCTTGGATTCACATCCGCTGCGCGAGCCACTTTTTCGCCTCTGTGAGGAGCGGGCGCTGCGGCGTTTCCAGCGTCGCCAACTCGGCGATCACCTCGTGGTATTTGCGATACGCCTCTGCAGGCGGCGTGCACGCTTGCATGTCGTTGAGCGCCTTGAAGACTTCTTCGCGCTCTCCGGTCAATGCGGACGTGAGCGCGAGATCGCCGAACGCCCAGTAGTCGCTGTTGCGGCTCGTGTGCGTCTGCTGCCGCAACTGCGGACCGAGGAGCCGCAACGCGTGCGGGACGTCCACCGTCTCGAGCTCGGGGTACTCGCGCAATGCATTGGAGTCGGAGAGCACGCGCGGCTGGAGCAGGATGCGCACGACGAGGCGATTGAGCTCATTGTACGTGTTCTGGACGGGCTCGCGATGATACCCCGCATCGTATGCGGCCGCCGATGCGACGAGATCTCCCTGAGCGCGCCGTATACCGCCGAGGATGCCGTACAGATCCGCCTGCACCTCGGGCGACGGTTCTATCGCGATGGCGTCGGCGAGCGTCTTCGCCGCCACATCGAGCTCTCCGCGCCTCCTCTGCTGCTGCGCGAGCTGCTTCGCTTCGGCAGTCGTCATGGTGTGCTCCTTTCGCGGAAGGTAGTGAACCGTGCGATCAATCGCGCCAGTTCGGCGTCGCCTGGATGATCGCGCCAATGCCCACGCTCGGGCATGCCGAGCGCCGCCGCAATCCGTGGTTTTAGCCGCATCCGCTCCAGATCTTCGGAGCCGTGATACAGGCGCACCGCATCCGAAGTCTCCACGTACACGTATGGACCCGATTCCTCCGCCAGTCCGTCGATTCCGGACAGTGCCTTCGACGCATAGCGCCCGGTCAATGCAGAATGGATGTCGGTGCTGAGCGGCAGGCCGCATAAGTGCGCGTGCAAGGGAAAGGATTCGGACGATCCATTGCGCCCTGCGCGGCCCTGTTCGTAGAACATGGCATGGCGCACGCCATAGACATTTGCATAGAACGCCGACACGATGTTCTTGAATCTCTGCAATTCTACGAACTGCTCGCGCGGCAGCATCCCCAGACAACCAACGCAGCGATACGGCGCGATGACAAGATATCCCTCGACCAGCTGTCCGCGCGGCGCGCAGAGATACAGGTCCCGGCCGCGCAGGAGGACCTGTTCGTCGCGCAACTCGCCGATGTCGAGGCAATAGACGCACGGAACCATGTCAGTCCACCAGTGCCTTCGTCCTGGGGCCTATGTAGCGGCGTTTCGGATCGAACGTAAATATTGTGGGGTTGGCATTGAAGACCGTCCGCGCCACGGAGTCACGCTCAACGCGAATCCAGGCGCGCACCTGCTGTTCGAGCTCGTCCTCAGTGTCCCAGAATGTCATCTGCAGATCGGCGATCGAGAAATACGGATACCGCCGCGGCTCCTGGCTGCTGAGCATCAGCTTGCGCCCGTAGCCGATGGCGAGACCGATCTCGTGCGCGCGGCTGGGGTTCTCCCGATCGGGACTCTCCACGCCGAGGGTGAGCTCGGCGATGACAAAGGTGGCATGCTTGATGAGGAGACGCGTGCGCTCCCGCACGCTCGCCACGTTCGTGCGATGCCGGCCGTCGTCCGACCACAAACAGGCAATACCTGCTTCGCTCTCGACCGCCGCTCGGATGGCCTCGCGCGCGTGCGTGAAATCGCGCTCGAGGCGGCCGATGAGAAACGCATACGGACGGATGCGCGAGGGATTGGGCGTGATCTCGCGCGATGCATTCGCGTACACCGGGATGTCGAGCTCCGCGGCGATGCGCGCAACGGTATCCGACGGCTCGGGTGCGATTGCCGCCGAGCAACTGCACAGGATCCGCCGCAGGCGCTCGTCGTCATGTGGCAGACCGGGAAGATCGCCGGCGACGGAGAAGCCGCACTCATCAAGCTCGCACACGAGCTCTGGCTGCTCGCGCGCGAGATACACGTCCGCGCGCGTCCCGCCGAGGAGGTCGAGCCTGAATCCCTCACTCATGCGGCGGCCACCGTCTGCTGCATCACAGCGCGGCAGATGTCCAGATCGCGCGCGGTCCAAACATAGAAGTACACCGCTTTGATCGGCGACACCTGCGTTAGATCCATCAGAAACTCGGCCGCGGCGCCGAAGCAGATCCGCGCGTTGGTCTCTAAGTCGCCTCCGCCGGGACCGGTGCCGAAGATCGGAAAGAGGATCGACTGGAACGCTGTGCCCTTCGCCGCGAGGAGCGCGTTCTTCACGCAGCGGTCAAGCTGTTCAACGGGCTTGTATCCGCGGCGCGGCTCGCCGCGAACCGTCGCGACGTGGAATATGCGCTGCACGTTGTTGGAAGTCAGCATGCCCGGTCCGGTCTGCAGAACGGCTGCCGGCGGCACGCTGCCGGGCCCTGCGATTCTCAGGAGCTCGTCGCCGATCGTGTCTTCGATGACGCGGCCCGCGGAGTCCTTCTGCGCACCGAGGTAGCGGATCGTCGCCGACGTCGACTTGCCGTAGTACACGTCCATCTGCATGTCGGTGTTCTCGGAGTTCACCCAGATATCGCCGAATTGCATGTCGGCGCGGTCGCCGGTGCACAGCGCCAGAGATTTTCCGTTCGGCAGCGGAAACGGGATCTCCTGAATTTTCGTCTCGGGTTCGTCGAGATACGGCGGCTTCAGCTTCCGAAAGACCTCGTAAACAAGGCTGTCGACGTTCGTCGCATCCGCCAGTGCGCTCTTGATGGAATTGGTGATGCGCTCGATGGATGCCTGCTTCGCCTTCGGGGCGGTCTCGTACTCCACTGCCTTCAGTCCCTGAATGTTGAACGGCTCCGGCGTTCCCTTCCTGCGAATCAGCACCGTCACCGACTTTGCGAGCGTGTGGCGCACGCCGAGCTCGTAGAACACGTTCGCGTTCCACGTGCTGGTGTCCACGACCGCGACGCGCGATTCGAGGATGAAACGGAGCATGCGTGCCGGAATCCAGCCTGGCATGTCATCGTCGTCGCAGCGGATACAACTAAGTCCGGGCACGGCATCGACGGCTGGCGTGATGATGTTCTGGTAGATCGCGTCGAAGTCCACGGTCTTGCCGCCGAGGTCTTTCTTTCGGCCGTACGGCATGATCACGAAGCATTGTTGGGGGAGGGTCATCGTTCCACAAAGCGACGCCAGGCTGCATCGGCCGCGCGCGCGTGTGGCGCCGCACGCCAGTCCCACTCCGTGCGATGCAGGCGCTCCGCAATGAGTCTGCGCATGAACTGCGACTCTATGCCGTCTGCGATGAGGACGCGCGACGTTCCGTCAGGTGTCGCGTATAGCACGTACTCGCGATCGCTCACCATCGCCCGCAGCGATTCCAGCGATCCGTCGAGCTCCATCCACGATACGCCAGTCGTAAAGTCGAGCCCTTCGGGCAGCGGTACGAAGTGCATGTGCGCATGCTCGACCGTACACGCCGTACGGTTTCCCTCGCGCGCCATGCCGTGCTCGAAGAGATGCACGCGCTCGCTGTACAGCGACTGCAGGGCATCACATAACGCCGTGCGGACGATCGCGAGCCGCGACCAGAGCGCGTCGTCGAGCGCCGCAAAGCTGCGGATGTGCTTCTTCGGGCAGAGGAGTGAGTGCCCCGGGGTGAGCGGCCCGAGACTGGGGATTACTGCGAACGCCTCGTTTTCGAGCAGAACCCGGCGCATGTACGGCTCGTGCGGCAGCAGATGCGCAATGAGATCGTTCCCAGCGTCGCCGGCGATCTGGCTGCAGATACAGCAGGCGTCTGTCGGCATGGAGTGAAAGTCTAGCATCGCGGGCCGTTAGCCCTCCGTGAGCCCTTAGTTCTCACACTCTGAGGCGACCAGCAGACGCTCTGTATCCACCGACACTCGCTACTCGGCATGTGCCACGTGCCTGTGAGCGACTGAGAAATGCGGGTTGCTTTTCCTGCGACGCCGGGTCGTACTTTCAGTTCGTTAGAACGCAGGCCTGTCACGCCGGAGGTCGCCGGTTCGAGCCAGTCAGCAGGCGGTTCGGGGCTAGAATGGCGCCTTCCGCCACAATTAAGCATGGAGGTCCGCGGTGATCATCTACTTCGGCGAGAACGATCCTGAGCGCACCGCGAAAACGAATTGGCTGAAGATCAAGTACGGCGACAGCAACGCCATCTCGATCCACTCGCTGAAAAAAAACTCGCTCAGCGACAATCGAGGCTTCACCGACAGGTTGCTGGAGAAGAAGGAAAGGCTGGTCATCTCCGGTCACGGGAACGATGAACGGTTCATGGACCGCAGCCCACACGAGTTGTACACGTACCTGATGGACGCCGGTCTCAACCACGACCGCTTCGGCTCGATCTATCTCCTCGGCTGCGACGTCGGATTGCAGGTCAACGGCAGGTACATCGTCACCAATTTCATGAAACAGTTCGCGGTCAAGATCCGACAGGGACCGGCGCGCGAGCTGAAGGTGTACGCCCCCCGAGGCGAAATCATCTACATGATGGAAGTGGATTACTTCAAGCACCATGAGCTCGTCAGGGTCGTCGAGGCTCGGATCCAAGTCTGCGACGATGACGATAATGTGCTTGAGGACTATTCGTTCGAAAACGGGATGCTGATTTTCATGTGACCCATCAGTGATGGAAATGCCGCCCCTTTCTTTTCCCACACCAGGCCGTTGCTGCCGGCGGCGCCGTCGTTGTCGATCACCAGCGCCGCGCGCACCGAAACTTCGGCGGAGCGCCCGCCGAACACCGGCTTGGAGAGAAGGAGGAGGCGGCTGAGGACCTGGTTGTGCTCGAAGTCGGCGCAGGCCGTGTCGCCGCAGACTTTCGGAATGGTGTCGCCGAAGCTCCCGTGCAGCGTCAGTTCGCCGCCCTTCGGATACTTGACGTGCTTCTTTCGACCTCGCCCTGACCGCACTCAGGCGAGGACGCCTGAGTGCCCGCGGTCGAGACGACCGCACTCCTCACAGCCATCGGGCGTCCCGCCTCGATGGTTGAATCCAGGCTGAAAGCGTGCTCACGCGCCCTTGGGGACCACCGGCGTCGCGATGCCGACGAAGATCACGATGCCGTCGCCGCCGGGGTTGCCGCCCTGGTTGTCGATCGTGAAGTTCGGCTTCCAGTTGTTGCATGTCCAGACATTGCCGGCGGCGTCCACCTGTACGCCGGTCGTGCGCATCATCGGGATGAGGCATGGCTCGGCGCCTTCGCCGTAAAGCGGGTCGCCGTTCGGGAGCGTCACCGGATTCCCGGCAGTCGGCAGCGTGTAGCCGGTGGACGGTGTCAGCGGCTCGCCGGGATTCGACGACGCCGCGGAGGCGAGTTTCGTCAGCCGCCCTTCGAATACGTTTCCGGGCAGCATCGAGCCGAAGTTGCCGACCCAGAGGTTGTCGCCGCCGTCGAGCGTGATGCCCCATGGGCCGTGCATGCCGCCGCCCTTGAACGTTTTGCGCGTGCCATCCGACCCGAAGAAGTAGATGCACTCCTTCGCCGGATCGTCGGACGCTGCGGCGAACCAGACGTTGTTGCCACTGTCGACGACGACGCCTTTGTTCTGCGCGCCCGCGCGAATGGGCTCGCCGATCGCCGTGATGACCTTGTTCGTGCTGTCGAGCTGGAGATGCACGATCTGCGGACTCATCGAGTTCGTGCTCGTGACCCACGCGGTGCCGTCGGCGGCGATGGCGATGCCGAACGGATCGAAGGAGTCGTCTCCCGGGTTGTAGCGCGCGATGTTGGCCGGCGAGCCGCCGATGTACACGAAGACGGTGTGAGTCTGAAAGCCGGCAAACCAGATGTTGCCGGATGGATCGACGACGGTGCCCTGCACGCGGTCGGCGCCACCGGTGCCGGCCGGCGAGACTGCCGTCGTATCGAGGTTGAGCTCCGAGACGCATTCGGCCGGATAGTACGACTCGTCGCCCCAGCCGAAGTTGCCGAGCCACACGTGATCGTTCGCGTCGATCGCTACGCCGAATCCGCCGCCGATGATGCCGCCGCCCGTGATCGGCGAGAGCCGCTGTTTGTCTTCGCCGGCCGCGGGCCGTCCGGCGGGATCGAGCAGCATCGCCCACGTGCACGAGTACGGCTGCCCCTGCACGACGTTGTTCGGAATCCAGGCGCGGCCGTAGCGGTCGAAGGCGATGTTGCCTGGTCCGGCGAACATCATGTCGACGTCGCCGGTGTCGTTCACTTTCACGGCGAGCGTCCACGCGTCCGGCGCGTTGTCGAGCGCCGGCTGATAGACGCCGGACGCATGCGACTGCTCGTAGATGGCCTGCACCTGATTGGCCGGATCGCGCGCGATGTTCAGCATTGCGGCGATGGTGTTCGCCGGGCGCGTGCCGCCGGGAGGCGTGGTGAGGTTGAAGAGGGCCGGACAGGCGGTCTGCGGATCGCGCACGCACGTGGCGAGCAGGTTCGCCAGCGACAGGGTCAGCCGCCACGCGTTGGTCTGATCGCTGTTCGGCGGCGAAGTCAGGACGTTCGACGAGTCGCCGGTGGCCACCTGGACGATGTTCGTGTTCATCAACGCAGCGATGCGCAGGCCGAATTGCGGCCCCTCGATGATCTGCTGTGCGTTGAAGAACTGCGCCAGCGAGTAGACCGCGGCGACGGTCGTCAGCTCGTTGACCACGATGTTGTCGACGAACAGCGCCTGGCCGATCACCGCCATCAGCGCGACTTCTTCGCTGACGCTGGCCGTCACGTAGTAGATCGAGCTCGCGCCGTAATGGAAGGCCTGCAGGTGAAACGCGCCATCCGCGTCCGTGACGCCTTGATCGATCGGCGCGGAGAGACCGGCGTCGAACAGCCGGACTTGCACGTTCGCGAGCGGCATGTAGGTGGGATTCGCCGGGTTTTCCGGTTCGCCCGGATGGGCCGTACCGCCGGAGCGGACGATCCCGTTCAGATTGAATTGCATAGTGATGGCGATCCTACCATCGCTCCACGCGTCCGCCGCGTCCACGACCGGAAACCGGTGGGCATGTCACGACGGAGGTCGCGGGTTCGGGTTAACAGCGTTCCGCTGAGAGCGCTGGTGGCACGCGCGGGAGCCGGCGCCGCTCGCCGTTGACGCGAGCAGCATCCGCGCACGATGATGCGTCTCACCGGAACCCAAGAGGCTCTTATGATCGGCGAGACGGTCTGTCACTACCGCGTGCTGATGAAGCTCGGCGAAGGCGGAATGGGAGTGGTGTACGAGGCCGAAGATACCCGCCTGGGGCGAATCGTCGCGCTGAAGTTTCTCCCTCCCGAGATGGCGAAGGACCGCGAGCTACTCGAGCGCTTTCAGCGTGAGGCACGCGTCGCTTCGGCGCTCAATCATCCCGGAATCTGCACCGTCTTCGCGGTCGAACAGCAGGAGTCGCTGCACTTCATCGTCATGGAGCGACTTGAAGGCGTGACCCTCGCCGAGAGACTCAAAGCCGGCCCGCTCGAAGTCGAGATGCTGCTCGACACCGTCATCCAGATTGCCGACGCCCTCCAGGCCGCGCACGCCAAAGGCATTGTCCATCGCGATCTCAAACCGGCGAACGTCTTCATCAGCCCGCGGGGACAGACGAAGATCATCGACTTCGGACTGGCGAAGATCGACGCCCCTTTCGATTCGAACGCACTCACGCTCGAGCGCCTGACGGGCGCCGGCACGACGTTCGGCACTCCGGCTTTCATGTCACCCGAGCACGCGCGCGGGGACCCGAACGACGCGCGCAGCGACCTCTTTTCCCTCGGCGCGATGATGTATCAACTCGCCACAGGCAGCCTGGCATTCGCGGGTGACACGCCGGCGCTGATTTTCGACGCCATCCTCAACCGCGAGGCGCGTCCCATGAGGGAGCTGAATCCCGGATTGCCGGCCGAGCTGGAGCGGATCGTCGCAAAACTGCTGGAGAAGAACCGCGACTACCGGTATCAGAGCGCGGCCGATCTGCTCGCCGATCTCGTCCGCCTGAAACGCCACTTCGAGGGCCGCGGAACGAGCGACCGGCGACCTCGAAGCGTGGCCGTCCTCTATCTCGAAAACATGAGCGGCGCAAAGGAAGACGAATACTTCCGCGACGGCATGACGGAAGACATCCTCACCGAGCTCTCGAAGATTCAGGAAATCAAAGTCTTCTCGCGGGCGACCGTGCTCGCCTATCGCGACCGGCCGGCGACGCCGGCGCAGATCGGGCAGCAACTCGGCGCCGCCTTCGTGTTGACCGGAAGTGTCCGGCGGGTCGGCACGCGACTGCGGATCAACGCGCAGCTCGTGGACACCACCACCGATTTCCCGCTCTGGTCCGAGCGCTATGACCGCGAGATGAAGGACGTTTTCGACGTACAGGATGAGATCGCCCGCAAAATCGCCGCGGCGCTGCGCATCACGCTGACCCCGCACGAACAGCTGGCTCTTGCGGCGAAACCGACCGAGAATCCCATCGCCTACGATCTCTTCCTGCGCGGGAAGAGCTACTTCCGGCGGAGGACGCGCCAGGATTTCGACCTCGCGCTGCAGACGCTGGAAACGGCCGTCCTGCTAGACCCCGAGTTCGCGCTCGCGCATGCCCTGATCGCAAACGTCTGCGCGGTCATCTTCCACCGCTACGATCGCACGACGCGTTGGCTCGAGCGCGCGGATGCCGCGAACCAGCGTGCCGCGACGCTCCATCCGGAGCTGCCGGAAGTGCGAACGGCGACGGCGTGGATCCTCTATGCCGCCGGAAAGTACGATGAGGCGGCCACCATCGCGCGCGAGACGATCGAAAGGAACGCCGACTGCGAAGGAGCGTATTACCTGCTCGTGCTTGCGCTCATCGCGGCAGGCCGAACCGCGGAGGCTCGCGACCTCGCCGAAACCGCGATTGCGGCGGTTGCGGGCGAGGATTACAACATCTACATTACGATCCAGAACGCGTTTCCGGAGCGGAACGAACGGTTCGCCGAACTCTCGTACCGGGCCATGCTCGCCATCGAGGCGCATCTTCGCAACGCGCCGGAAGATGCGCGCGCGCACATTCACCTCTCCACGCATTACGCCCGTCTCGGACGCACCGAGGAAGCGCTGCGCGAGGCGAATTTCGCGACGGTGTTGCGCCCAAACGAAGCTACGGTGCTCTACAACCTCGCCTGCACGTATTGCGAGCTCGACCGTACCACGGAGGCGATGGAAGCGCTGCGCAGGGCGTGGGAAGCGGGATGGCGCGACGTGAACTGGATGCGCCGCGATCCCGACCTCGCGCCCCTGCACGCTACCGAGGAGTTCGAGCGCCTCTACCCGGCAGCGCTCGCGGCCGCCCGGCGTGAGTAGACAATTAGCGATTCCTTACCTGCCGAATACTTCGTAAGGAGAGAGAGAACACACACATGTCCACGGAAAAACCGCACCGCGAATTGTTTCCGGGTAGGAGTTTTCGCCTCCGTTCACTCTCCTTGGTATGCCCACTGCCATCAGTCTCGGTGATCTCAACGGTTGGCCGCTCTGGGTCGGCGACTTCGCGGGTGCAGGGCGGGACGGCGTCCTGCACTATTCACCCGTCGACGACCGCTGGTGGCTGGGGATGTTCCAACAGGCGGGCATCGTCGAGCCGTCACCATTCAAGTGGCAGAACATCACCACCACCGGAGCCGCGCTCGGTCATGCGATCAACAACGGCCACCTCTTCTGGCAGGGACCGTTTACGCGCGCCCAAGGCGATGAGATCCTGATCTACAACGCTACGACATACGACTGGGTGATCGGGCGCTGGAATGATGCGGGCGAGAAGTTTGAGTGGATCAAGGCCGGCAACCGTCCGCTCGACGACGGACTTATCTTCTGGGTCGGCAACTTCAACGATGATGCGGCAAAACGCGACAGCCTCCTGTTCGTGAATCCGGCGGACGGCAAGTGGACCATTGCGAGTTGGACTTCAACGACGTTGACGTTCCGGTTCGCAGGCATGCGTGCGAATGCGGGCTCGCGCTTCTGGGTGGGAAAGTTCCGGCAGGGCACGCACGACGAATTGCTCGCGCACTCGGGTGACGGGGAGAAGTGGGAGATCGGAAGTTGGAACGGAATCGAACTGGCGTGGCACAGCGCCGGGGAGACGACGACCTTGGGCAGTGTCGATGACGGACGGCCGTTCCTCGTTGGCAACTTCAACGACGATCCCGCGAAGCGCGACGGCATTCTGTTTTACTATCCAGGCGACGGCAACTGGTGGCTCGGCACATGGAACGGTGCCCAGCTGGCGTGGCGACTCGTAGCGAACACCGCCGGAAAATATCTGTCGTGGTCGTTTCCTGTGGTGAGTCCGCGTTTCTGGACCGTCGTTGGCAGCAAGGTGCTCGTCTATGACGGCAACTCCGGTTGGGACCTAGCCGAAGCAAGCGGGACAAACCTCGCTTTCCGCGCGCTCGGTACTTCGGACTTCGGCGTGCTGAGCGATGGACGTCCTCTGTTCGTCGGCGACTTTCAAGGGTCCGGGATGCCGCAGGTGATGTTCTACTACTGGGCCGACGGCAACTGGTGGTTGGGATCGGAGATGTTGCGGACGCTGAAGTGGGAGCTCATCACCAACACCGGCGCGGTTCCCCCGACCGACGACGGCGGCTTCTTCGGCGACGTCGTGTCATTCGTCAGTACGGTGTACGACGCGGCTGCAACTGTTGTGAGCCCGATCGCGGCAGTGGTCGAGTTCATCGAAGAATTGCCGATCATTGGCCCGGTGATATCACTTGTCGTCGCGGCGGTTCAAACCGTCGTGTCGTGGAGCGTTTCGGTCGTGGATATCGTTCTGATGATGTTCGGAATCTATGTGCCGAAACAGATGCGCGTCTCGATCATCGTTCAACTCGACGAACTTGGGCAACCGTTTCTTCCGCCGCCCGGTAGCGAGCTAAGCGTGGAGGGATTCCTGGCCGACGCCATTGCGTACATGGTCTCTGTGTACAAGACCGAGGCGCATGTCAACGTCATTCCGGCTGACGAAACGTTCATCCACATTCTCGGTGGTGGTAGCTCGCCGACGCTCGATGTTCGCTGTAAGGGGTGGGGATGGGTGGAAGACTTCGGCGCGCCCGGCCAGAGCTTTCGCAGATTCATGGAGAAGATCGGGTCAGCGTCGTCGAACGGTCGGCGGCTGATCGGATATGGCGCGCCGGTGATCGCCTTCGCCGTGCGGTCATTCACTGATGGGAATGAAGGGTGTTCCCTCGGTCCGCTTCAGGATTACGTAACCGTCGATTTCTCGAAACCGGCGTCCTACTCCAAGCCGGCATCCGTCCTCGCGCATGAGCTGGGGCACGCCTGCGGTCTTCTCCATGACGAAGATTCACCCGTCACTCTCCTCCAAATGCCCATCTCTGGCTTCAACACTGAAGCAGCGAAGCCCACGCTGATGAAGAAGTACTCCGATGGTCGGCCGGCCACTCTCACCGACTGGCAGGTGGCGTGGGTCCGGATCTCCCGTCACGTCTCGTTCTTCTGACCGGCCGAGCGGGGAGGATAAGAGGGCACTGACCCAGACATTAGGGGCGATTAAAACGAGTGTTTCACAGAAGAACTACACCTTCAGTTGTGCGTTGCGCACGCGGCCAGCGCACGTATGCGGAGTCGGAATCGGCGACGTTTGGCATGATGCGAATCGGCGTGGCTCAGTTCCCGAGCCGCACGGCAGAGATGGTGAAGAGATCAATGTCCGGCGCGGAAAACCCCGGTAGCGTCAGGCTTTCGTTCTTTCTTTCCGAACGACAGCATGGAGATCAGCTGATAAGCCGCGACTGCATGTGCCGCAAAATCAATACATTGCGTTCAGCATCGAAGAGAGAAGGGCCCAATCAAGTCTCCGGCACAGGGAGGATGATCTCCTGGACTCGCGCAGGCCGGACGGCTATTCATGGCTGATCCCGTATCTGCAACCGTCGAGAAAGTGGAAAACTGGCCGCCCTCATCCGACTTAATCACTAAGGAGGGATTCCCATGACCCGGTTTTCCCTTGTCGTTGTGATGCTGTTCGCGGCGACCGCGGTCGCTCAACCTGCTCCGCCGTCGAAACGCCTTGCGGACCTAACTCACTTTCAGGGGACGTGGACATGTACCGGCAAGGCCTTCGCGTCGCCGTGGATGCCGGAGCATTCGAAGGTCGCGACGATTCACGTGGACTGGGTCCTCGGCGGGTATTTTCTGAACGCGGTGTGGGTGGAGAGGAAGACCGCGAGTAATCCGCGTCCGGCGGCCGGTCACGTGTACTGGGGCTATGACGAGCAGACGAAGAAATTCGCCGGCTGGGCCGCCGACAACTTCGGGGCGAACGGCCCGATCGCGTCGGCGGGCTGGGATGGCGACACGATCGTCTGGACCGGCAGCTTCACCGTGAATGGGGTCACCATCAATACGCGCGACAAGTTCGTCCGCAAGAGCGCCAAGCAGATCGACCACACTACTGAGGCGGATATGGGCGGCACCTGGACGCTGTTCAACCAGGAGACGTGCCTGAAGAGGCGTTGATCACCACTGCGCAACGGTCTCAGCGCGATGAGCACTACGCAGACGGCTCTGCTGCGGCATCGTAGAGCTCGCGGACGTCGAGCCGTGCGCCGATCGAAAGCTCTGCGATCGCACCTTCGTGAACGACAGTCGTTCGCCAACCATCTTCTCCGCGCGACCTGACTTCCACGGAGCGCTCGCGGTAAGAGACGAGCACGTACTCACGCAGGGACGGGAAAGTCTTGTAGTGCTCGAACTTGTCGCCAGAATCGTATTCCTCGGTGCTGCGGCTCAGGACTTCCACGATGAGCCTCGGATTCGTGACCGCCAACGGGTCAACGCCATCGATCTCACGTGGCCCGCAGACGATCGTGACGTCGGGGTAAGTTGTAAGACCGGTGGGCGTGCGAACACGCAGATCGGAATTGTACGGACGGCACTCGCCGCCGCGGAGTTGAGGGCCCAGCAAGGTAATGGCAGCCGCCGCGAGCGCTGCGTGCTCGGGCGTGCCGCCCGCCATCGCGTAAATCTGGCCGCCGAGGAACTCGTGCTTGACGTTGCTCGACGCCTCGAACCCGAGGTACTCGGCGTACGTGTAATTGAGCTTGTGGAGAAGTGCCGGCATCTCTGAGGGATTATTGCATGTGTCGATGCGAGTCGGACGCAGCGGGTTCAGAGTCCCATTGGCCCGGCAAATTTCTGAACGCGCTCAAGCCACAGCTTTGATGCGATTCGCCCGTTTGCGAGGGTACGATCCTGGCGTGCTCGGATGGAACATAGATCTGTCTCCCCTGCGCCGAAGAAGTGAGGTTGAAGTCGAAGTGATGATGAAAGCGCTAAAAAGCGGGCTCGGCAGGTAGGGATTTCCGTCCCACAAGCACTCCTAGTGGTAGGGGGGAGTGCCATGCCTCGACAGCCCAGCGGCACGATGACGGACGAGCGTGTCGAGCTGACGAAACGCGCCAATAACCGGGATGCAGTTTTCGATACTGCTGTCTCGAATCTCGGTCTTCCGAAACGGACTAATCCAGTCGGCCAAGACGTGCTTGGCCTTTACCGCGACCCGACGGCCGCCAAGGCTGTCATCGCCGACATTGATCTGCTCCACAAGTTTGAGGACGCGGGGATTCCGGTTCCGAAGTTCCTCGAGGCTGGCCCTCGCAAAGAGCTCCAATTCGATCCGCACACTGTGCGCGCCGCAATCGTGACCTGCGGCGGCCTCGCTCCCGGACTCCATGTCGTCGTTCACAGCATCGTCAAACGACATAAGACGACATATCAGATTTCGAGTGGGAAAGTGTACGGCGTTTATGACAGCTTCCGGGGATTGTGTGACCTGGCACTCAATTGCACGGAGCTCAACCCAGAAATGACCGAAGAGTGGCTTGACCACGGCGGATCGAAACTGGGAAATATCCGCTCCCCGAAGAGTGGACCCGGGCCGGTGGTGGAGGCCATAACCAGGAGCCTAGAGGGATTGAGAATCGACATCCTCTATGTGATCGGCGGCGACGGCTCGCTCTACATGGCTCATGAAATCGCGCTCGCCAATCCGACCCGCAGTGTCGTCGGTATTCCGAAAACGATGGACAATGACATCATGTGGGTTTGGCAATCGTTCGGTTTTGATACGGCGGTTGAACAGGCAACGCATGTGATCAACACACTCCGGCGCGAGGCGGAATCGACTCGCCGGATCTGCATCATCGAGCTGTTCGGCGCCGACTCCGGGTTCGTCTCCGCCAACGCCGCGCTGGCGAGCGGTCATGTCGACCTCGTGCTGATCCCCGAAGTCTTCAATCTCCTTAGCCGGGAGCAGGCAGAGCAATATATCGAGGAATGCATGAAGCATTTGCAGACGCGCGTGCCGTTCGACCCGAAGAATCCGCACGGCGTGATCGTGATTGCCGAAGGTGTGGAAAGAGTGCTGAGGGAAAAGGGGGTGGAGATCGCCGGAGTGCCGGTGGCAAAGAGCCTTGTGGTTCAACTCAAGGAGTTGATGGAATCGAGGATCCACGACGCGCACCGGGGCAAGATGGAGGCGTTTTTCAATCAGCCACGCCACAACATTCGCGCCGTCGCCGCAAACGCACACGATCACATCTACAGCGACCGCCTCGGCGCGCTGGCGGTCGACAACGCCCTCGCTGGCTACACCGACTTCATGATCTCCCAGTGGCTGACCGAGTTCGTACTCGTGCCGCTGCGCCTGGTCGGCAATCGCAAGAAGAGCATTCCGGTACACGGCATGTTCTGGAAGCAAGTGGTGAGCAGCACCGGGCAGCCGCTCTCAACCGCAGAGATTCCACCCCAAGATCATGACTAAGCTGCAGCGAAAAACGCTCATCGGCGTGCTCGCCAGCAACGACGACCGCCGCCCGAATGCCAGCTTGGGGTCGATCTTCACCCATCTCTACCACCATCCCGCCCGCGATCGATTGGCACCGTTCCATTTCGTCATTACCGGCGGCACGTGGGACCGGATCTTCCAGGGCGACGACCGTCTCGACCTGCCGCCGCTCGATCCGAACGTCGCAGCCTGGTTGAAGGAGCGCGCCACCGCCCTCCCCTCCGCATCGAAGGGCGGCGTAATTCTGCTGTCGTACCTCATCACACAACGCCTCTGCAGCATCGTCTGGCCGTTCTACGCGGCAAATGGAAATCACTGGCAGCGCCACGAGAATCTGGCGTTCCTCCGGCTCTGCGATCAGTGGCATGTGAAGCGGCTGATGAACCGCGGATCGGTACTGATGTGGCTCGACTGCGAGGCCGAGGCGGACAGGAATCGCAACTTGCAGGTAGTGCCGCTCGATCTGTCGCTCGAGCGGCTCGGCAATGAGCGCGTGCCGATTGGCCTGGATCCGCGGCCGGAATCTCCTCCGTCGAAATCGCGCGCGCTAATCCCTTCACTCAAGCCGAAAGAGAAGAAGTTTAGAGAGATGACGATCGCCGTGATCGCGCACGACGAGATGAAGTCGCGCATGATCGAGTTCGCCATCGACCACGAGGCGGAGTTGCAGAAGTTCGGGACCATCCTGGCCACGGGCACGACCGGCCGCGAAGTGGCTGCTGCGACGTCTCAGAAGATTCATGACCAGATGATCCGCTATCACTCTGGACCGAAGGGAGGCGACATAGAGATCGCCACAGCTATCCTTTACGGCCTTTGCGACGTTGTGATCTTCTTCGTCGACCCGCTCCGCCCACAGCCGCACGTCGAGGACGTCCGCGTCGTCTTCGAAGCCTGTATGATTACCGACCACGTAGTAATGATCACCAACGAGATGCATGCGCGGGAGTTTATGTCCCGCATCGTGCGTGACCGCAATCAGGTCGTGCTGTACGACGAAGAGTAGAACATCGTCGCTTGGCCCCGCCAATCTGAGCTCTCACTCGCCGCGACTTCGCGGCGTTTCGTGTTTTCAGAGGGTTGCTTGAAAATTCATGAGACTCTCAAAGTCACTCGCAAGGCCACCAATTCGATCGGAATTTTGATAGCCAGTTCGAACGGCTGCCGCGGCACCGCGAGTGTCTGCGTGCCGGACGTTCGCGGCTCCGGCGACTCTGCGAGTGTCCGGCGCTCCGACGTTCATGACTCGCGGCGGGCTTTGAATGACTTCCACGTTGCATCGAACGTCCGAGCGTCAGACATTCGATCCTACGAAAGTGCTCGCAAGCTACCGCGTCATAACGAATCTCTGATCGTCAGACATTCGCAGGTTCGGCGACGCTACGAATGTCTGATGCTCAGATATTCATGACCAGCGGCGAGCTCTTGAATGACGTGCGCGTTG
>Ga0307470_10000280_pt1 | contig 31123 bp, 27 predicted proteins | sample atmos_gasesAM3C__FD_204565 | JGI IMG/M metagenome (GOLD analysis project Ga0307470, IMG submission 204565) | Hardwood forest soil microbial communities from Morgan-Monroe State Forest, Indiana, United States - atmos_gasesAM3C_05 | ecosystem: Environmental > Terrestrial > Soil > Temperate forest... | reverse complement strand
CGCGGAAGGGGTCAGGTCTGAGTGTGAAGTAACGAACGGAAGGTAAGGCAAGGAGCTTCGACCGAACTTTCGTTACTTCACATTCAGACCTGACCCCCATCGATCCGTCGGTTGGCGGTCACCAAAACCACAAAGGCCGCCGGACCTTGACAAGGTGTGTCACCGTTGCCCGCAATGAGCGCGCGACGAGACGCACGCCCACGAGCAGTCCAGCGACAAATACGCCCAATAAGGCGGCAATCCCGGGAAAGTCGGATGCCTTATCCAGCGCGAACAACTTGATCAGAAGCACAGTGGCAAGGCCAGCGACGAGGGTTATGAAGATCGACTGAAGGCGCGATTCAAGCGGGAAAGCAGAGTACCCGCGACACTTAGGGCACCGAAACGGCAGTCTTCGAAGCCCGAATTGAATGCGCATCGGCTCTGCACAGTGCGGACAGGGCAGCGTATCCGGAAAGCGTGATCCGAAGTCCGACGGTGAGCGAGGCGTCATCGGCTGTCTCCTGCTCGGCTAACGCCTATGCGTTCACCCGCGCGAACCGCGACGCGAAGAAGTATAGCCCCGCGATGCAGCAGCAACGCAGCGGTTCGTGTCGGGTCTTACGAGAGTCGGAGCGCACGGAGCAGGAGTAATGCCTCAAGGATCTTCCGCCGCATCGGCGAGCACCCTGTCGCGAAGCGCTGCGGAGAGACGGAAGCCATGCGTAATCAGAGCATCCAGCAATGGCCGTACGCCGGAATAAGGTTTGCCCGCTTTGCAGCGAGCAGAATACCGGCGGTGCCAACAACGGGCAGACCGAGAACGAGCGCCAGCTTTCGCGCTGGCCGCTCATCCAGAATCACAAGACTGGCGCTGATCTCCAGTCCCAAGGCGAGAGTCTGGCTCTCACCTGCGCCTAACGATGCCTTGAGGATTTCGGCAGCAAGTGGTTGGGTCAGATCATGGGCCGTGATCCAATCGGGGGGAGTCGGTAGGCTCTGTGAGACTTCGCGAGCAACCGCTGATGGAATCAGAATCGGGCCAATCAGGCGCTTGATGAGCGAGATCTGTCCGATCTGATGAAGCGCGATGAGCGGGCTGGCATCGGCTATGACTCCAGCCATGCGGTGACCGCAGCTTTCTCGTGTTCCCACTCGTCAGCAGTCATGTCAATGCCGGGGATCCCGAGGTGGGACGCGTGGCGAATGAAGTCCAGCCGCGGCATTCCGAGCAACTCGCCAGCCTTCCCGCTGGAGATTGCACCTCGCCGGTACAACTCGAGCACGATCATCTCGCTAGCGGCAAGATCGACGTTCTCGTTCGTCTGGTGCAGTAGGGTAGCGAGACCCTCGTCGAGATCAATCGTGACGGTGCTCATGGTCTTCTCCTGCATCCAAGGATAACTGAATGCGGTCAAGTTGCATTGCGAGCGAAGTGGAGCGGCGGCGGGACGCCGCCGGGCCAGCCGCCGGGACGGCGGCGTTCCAATAGAAAGGGCCGCCTTGCGGCGGCCCTTTACATTGCTGTCGGAGTGGAGTGAAGCTACGACGTGCGATCGGGTACCGGTGCTGGTGCGGGTGGCTGTTGCACCGGCGTGGAGACGTCGGTCGACGGGCCAGATCCGGGCGCGATGGTCATGGTTTCGCCGGCGCTGGCTTCGGGGTAGTACTCCTTCATCTTCAGGTAGTCGGTGCCGGTTTCTTCGCGGAGGATGTCGTTCACTTCCCATCCTTCCAGCGTTTCGCGCTCGAGGAGTTTTCTCGCGATGCGGTCGAGGGATGATTTATGGGCGGTGATGATTTCCTTCGCGTGCGCGTAGGCCTTGTCGAGGATGCGTTTGACTTCGCGGTCGATCTCGACGGCGGTGGCTTCGGAGAAGTCCTGGTGCTGGGCGAACTCGCGGCCGAGGAAGATGGCTTCTTCTTTCTTGCCGAAGGTTACGGGGCCGAGGTCGGACATGCCCCATTCGCAGACCATGCGGCGGGCCATGGCGGAGGCGCGCTCGATGTCGTTGCCGGCACCCGTTGTGATCTCGCCGATGAAGATCTCCTCGGCCAGACGGCCGCCCATCAGCACGGCCAGCATCGCTTCGAGGTAGCGCTTCGAGTACGAGTACTTGTCCTCCGTCGGGAGCTGTTGTGTGAGGCCGAGGGCGCGACCGCGGGGGATGATCGTGACTTTGTGCAGCGGATCGGCGGCGGGGAGAACCGCGGCGACGATCGTGTGTCCGGACTCGTGATACGCCGTGTTCTTCTTCTCACGGTCGCTCATCACCATCGACTTGCGCTCCACGCCCATCATGACCTTATCCTTCGCGAACTCGAAGTCGATCATCTGGACTTTCTTCTTGTCGTAACGGGCGGCGTTCAGCGCGGCTTCGTTGACGAGGTTGGCGAGGTCGGCGCCGCTGAATCCGGGTGAGCCCCGTGCGATCACGACCGGATCGACATCCTCGGACAGCGGAATCGTTCGCGTATGCACGCGCAGGATGCCCTCGCGGCCTTTGAGGTCGGGGAGGTCGACGACGACGCGGCGGTCGAAGCGGCCGGGACGTAGCAGGGCGGGGTCGAGAACGTCGGGGCGATTCGTGGCGGCGACGAGGATCACGCCGTCGTTCGACTCGAAGCCGTCCATCTCGACGAGGAGCTGGTTGAGTGTCTGTTCGCGCTCGTCGTGACCGCCGCCGAGTCCGGCGCCGCGATGGCGGCCAACCGCGTCGATCTCATCGATGAAGATGATGCAGGGGGCGTTCTTCTTCCCCTGCTCGAACAGGTCGCGAACGCGCGAGGCGCCGACGCCGACGAACATCTCCACGAAGTCGGAGCCAGAGATGGAGAAGAAGGGGGCGTTGGCCTCACCGGCGATCGCGCGCGCGAGGAGCGTCTTGCCGGTGCCGGGAGGTCCCATCAGCAGCACGCCTTTGGGGATCTTGCCGCCGAGCTTGGTGAACTTTTGCGGCTCTTTGAGGAACTCGATGATCTCGTGAAGCTCGATCTTCGCTTCGTCGACGCCGGCGACGTCTTTGAACGTCACCTTCTTGGCGTTGCCGGAGAGGAGCTTCGCTTTCGATTTGCCGAAGGAGAGGGCTTTGTTGCCGCCGGCCTGCATCTGGCGCATGAAGAAGATCCAGAGGCCGACGAGGAAGAGGACGGGAGCCCAGGTGATGAGTGCGGTGATGAAGGGGGCGTCGGCGGCATGCTCGACCTGCACCTTCACGCCTTTGGCGCGGAGCTGATCGATCATGGATGGATAGTTGGCCATGATGGTGGCCTGGAACTCTTTTTTGCCGCCGGCCGCTGTCTGCTTGGTCTCGCCGTGAACTTCGTCACCGCGAATCGTCACGCTGGCGACGGAGCCCTGGTTCACACGGTCGAGGAAATCGCTGAAGGCGATGGTTTCACTCGTTCCTTTCGTCTGGTTGAACAGGCTCCAGAGCAGAACCACGAGAACGATGATGACGGCCCAGAGAAGCACCGTTTTGAGCGTCGAATTCAATCAAACCTCCAAGGGGAGCACGCGAATGCTTCGTGCGTGCCATTGACTGCCGTGGGAAGAACGGGGCGGCGGGGGGTGAAATTCTGGGTGTCGGGGGCGGGGAATCGGCGTTTCAACAGCTTTCACTCCTGTCGGCAAGCCCCCTCATCCGGCTTCGCCACCTTCTCCCCCACAAAAAGCGTGGGGGAGAAGGCGCTCGACGGTCGGGCGACGCAGGTAACTTCTCTCTGGGCGGGCTCAGAGAAAGATAGGTCGCATCCACCGCGCTGTCGCCCATTGTCAGCACACACACTCCTGGCCAGCAAAGCCCCCTCATCCGGCTTCGCCACCTTCTTCCCCACAAAAAGCGTGGGGGAGAAGGCGCTCGACGGTCGGGTGGCGCCAAAAGGTAAGTTCTCTCGGAGCGGTGTCTAGAAAGGTTAGGTCGCATCCTTCGAGCGCGTCCCTCATTTCTTGGCACACTCTCTCGATCGAGCGCCTTCTCCCCCCGCGCTTTTTGCGGGGGGAGAAGGTGGCGAAGGCGGATGGGGGGGGCTTGGGCAAGGCGTGCGCGATCTTCCAGGGCAAGTAGTGAGAGGTTCTGAAACACGAGTCATTTAACGGACGCAATGTACGGCAGGTTTCCGCAACGGCCTTCGAATTCGAGGCCGTAGCCGGCGTAAGGGCCGTCGGCGGCCTCGAAGGCGCGGAAATCGACCGTCAAGTCGACGGTGCGGGCATCGGGGCGGTCGAGGAGGGCGACCAGCTTTAAGGTAGACGGCTGTTTCTGGCGAAGCTGCATCATGAGATAGGTCTCGATGACGCCGGTCGATACGACATCTTTGACGATGTAGACGTTGCGGTCGCGGATGTCGATCCAGCTCAGGTACGTGATCTCCAGTGCGCTAGCCGTATCGGCGTCGGCGACGTCGCGGACGACGTCGATGAAGCCGTAGCCGGCCTCGCCGGGAATGCGGCGCAGGAGATCGGCCAGGAAGCACGAAGCGCCTTTGAGGATGCCGAGGAGGAAGAGGGGAGCGTCGCCGGCATCGTCGCGAATCTCCGCCGCCAGCGCAGCCACGCGCTGTTCAATCTCCCGGGCGCTGAAGACTTTCGTGAACTTTCTCAATCGCGACCTCGTAAAGGTCGGCAGTCTCGCCTGTCACCTTGAACAGATCCGAGACTTCGACGCCAGCCACCCAGACGATCGCGCCCTCCCAGATGAGAAGAGGAATGCGATCGCGCGACGCAGCGGCAATCTTACGATCAATCAGCAGATCCTTCAGCTTTTTGTCGTGGGACATGCCGAGGGGACGGAAGCGGTCGCCGTGGCGGCGGTTGCGGATGGTGAAGGTTGGTTTGGCGCCGCTTGCCAACTGGATTAGCTGCACGCCTGGCGGCGTGCGTTGTCGGTTGTCGGTTGTCGGTTGGATGCGAACCTTTGTTGCGATCTGCTTGATGTACACCTCGGTGCCGGCTTCGATCTCGATTTCGAAGTCGTTCGTGATCGGGTTGCTGTTCCGGCGACGGAGGACGATCTCGTTTCCTTCGGGGAGCAGCTCGAGGGATCGGGTGACCGAGGTTTTCTTGGTCTTGCCTGCCAGTCGCTCCAGATCGGCCGCGGAGATGTCGCGCGCCTCGGGATCGAGTCTTCGGATGTGGCGAAGGAGCAGCGCCTGACGCAGCCAGGCGTTCTCGGGCATCGAGCGGAACCTCGTCTCCTCCTCGGACGCGATGACATCCTCGGCGGCGTCGATGGCCTGTTCGAGAACGGGCCACTGCTGGCGGGCCTGATCGGCGATCGCGGCGAGGTTGTCGATGACGCTGTCATCGAAGTCGCGAAGCATCGCGCGGACGTGATTGCGGAGGAAGCGCGGATCGGCGTTCGAGCGATCGAAGCGGGGAGTGATGTTGCGTTCGGCCAGGAACTGCTCGATCTCCTTGCGCGTCACGTCCAGCAGGGGACGGATGATGCCGTCGTCGCGCACAGGATGGACGCCGCGCAGCGCAGCGATGCCGCCGCCGCTCATCAGGCGCATCAGGACCGTCTCGGCCTGATCGTTCTTCTGATGGGCGGTGGCGATGAGCGCGTCGCCAGCGATCTCGCGCAGCCGCGCGTGACGCACCTCGCGCGCTGCCGCCTCGATGCCGCGATGACGAACGGCCTCGGGATCGAGCGTGCCGTCGGCGACGCGTAGCGGAATGTCGTAACGCGCGCAAAGCTCGCGGACATAGGCCTCGTCGTCATCCGATTCGGTTCCGCGAAGGTGGTGGTTGACGTGCGCGGCAGTGAATTTGATGTCGCCCAGCTCTACAAGCGCGACGAGGAGGGCCGTCGAATCGATCCCGCCCGAAGCTGCAGCGACGATCGGTCCGCGCCCGATGCCGTGCGCGACGAGAAAGCGCTGGATGGCGTTGACGATCACGCATCAAGGCTACACCGAGCCATTTCTCACGCGAAGACGCGAAGAGGAGCGTCTCAACTTCAAACGCTTCGTTTCTTCGCGTCTTCGCGCCTTCGCGTGAGAAGTAACCTCGAACCACGAGACCCCACTCTGTGCCTCTGTGGTTCAGGGTTTTCCCACCGGCCTGCGACGAGCCTTGATCACGATCGACAACTCGTCGTTGCGAATGTTGGTGAAGCGCAGCTTGATCCGTCCTTCTTCGTCGAGTGAGATGACTGCAGGTGTGTTGACGGAGGTCAGCATCCAGCCGGCAGGCAGCGTGACGTAATTCAAGGGGCGCCCGAGGGTGCGCTTCCAGACGAAATCGCCGCCTTCGAGCGTGTAGCCGACCGGATCGGTGTACGTCTCCTGCACTCGAATGCGCGTCGACCGCCCTTCAGCAACCGGATGTTCGAGATCGCCCTGCACGGCAACGGACTCGGGATCGACCGGCGTCGGGTAATAGCCGAGCGCGTTGACGTCCTTGCCGGGAACGGCGTGCGTGACGAGGTCTTTGCCGGTATCGAGATCAGTCATCTTCGCGTCAGGCGAGACCACGCTGCCCTTGCGGACGAAACTGTGCACCGACTTCTGGCCAACGCGCGTGACCGTGAAGTCGTGCGAGATTCGGAACTGATGCGTAGGCGGATCGAGCAGCCAGTAGCTGATCTCGCGATCCTGCTCGGCGCGATGAATCGATTCCTGCGCGAGGAGCGACGCGGGAATCAGCGAGAGAAATAGAATCAACGCCCGTTTCACGGCAGGCTCCTGGCGACGAGCTTCACAGGTAATTGATCATCGCGATCGTTGAGAAAACTGACGCGCACGCGGCCGTCGGCATCCGTCGAAACGATGCCCGGCGAGCCGCAGCCGACGAGCTCCCATCCTTTCGGCAGCAGCACGACGTTGCGCTTGATGCCGAGCGGCCGCTCGAACACGAGCAGTCCGTCCTTCACGTCGTACGACTTCGCGTCGGTGTAGGTCTTGATGATGCGAATGCGTGTCTGTCCACCCTTCGGCACCGGCCCCGGCAGATGAACGCGAATGAACTGGGCGTCGTCCGCCGTATTCTGGGGCACGAGCCCGCTTGTCTTCGCTTCCTTGCCACTGACGACTTCGAACTTCAGATCCTCGCCGGAAGCCCGCGCGATCACGCGCTCTTTCGTGGCGATCGATCCGACGCGAATGGGATTGAAAAACCATTCCGCCCCTTCCTTCGCTTGCGTCACGTCGTAGGTGATGGCGAATTGGTGGCTCTGAGGAGGTAGCAATTCGTACAACGTGAATTCGTCGGCGGCGAAGAGGGGAGTGCAGAGTATCAATAGGACGATCGCAGAGATGCACGTTTGACGCATCGGGGAACGATATCAAAGCCGTCACGCGAAGACGCGAAGGAGCGAAGACGCGAAGGAGCGAAGAAGTGAGAGATCCGCGAAGCGGATGGAACGCTGCCGTCCCGGCGGCTGGCCCGGCGGCGTCCTCGCCGCCGAGCGCGCGCCTGCTCGTCGACTCTTGACAATCCCGGCGCCCCTGCGCAATGTTTCCGCGCCCGGTGAGGAGGAAGAGTGTGGTTTGCAAGTAACGGCGTTCCTTCGCCGTCGGGCAGAGGTTTCGTTTCGCGCTGCGCAATCGTCGCATGGACCTTCGTGGCGTGTGCACTCTTCGCGCCGCGGATCCATGCCGCTGACCTTCGCGGGATCTACGTCTATAGCAGCGACGTCTCGCAGATCTCCAAGGGCTCCGCCAACAACGTCACCGCATCCCTCGGAGTGCCCGGAGTCGATGGCATCGTTCTCGTCATCAGCTGGAGCTCGATCGAGCCGGCGATTGGGCAATACCAGTGGACGACGCTCGATCAGTGGACGCATCGAGCCGTCGCATTGGGGAAGAAGATCGACCTGACGATCACCGCCGGGATCGATACTCCTTCCTGGATCTTTCAGTCTGCGCCTTCGGGTGCTGGCGCGAGCCCGCTGACCTTCACCATCTCACCGCACGGCGGCGCGACCGGCGTCTGCGACACGGAGACGATCGCCGCGCCGTGGGATGCGGCGTTTCTAAGTCGATGGGATTTGCTACTGGCAGCCGTCGCCGCGCATCTGAAGGCCGACGGAACGTACGGTGCGGTTACGCTTCTTCGCCTGACAGGCGTAAATCGGACCACCGACGAGTTTCGCTTGCCGGCCGAAACGCCGCAGAGCACGGGTCTGGCGTGTGTGAGCGACGCCATTGCGACGTGGCAACAGGCCGGCTTCCGTCCTTCGCGCCTGCTCCAGGCCTGGGATCAGATCACCAACTCGTTCGTGAAGAGCTTTCCCGACAAGTCGTTCAGCGTGGCCATCATCCCGCAGAACGCGTTCCCCGCGATCGGCGAGGATGGAGCAGTCATCAAAGGGACGCCTCCCGACCAGAATCAAGCGCTGCTCGGGGAGGCAAGCCACAAGCTTCCCGCACGTCTGGTCGTTCAGTTCAACTTCCTGATGCCAGGCGAAACGGCATCGACCGCCGTCACTCAGGCCGCGCAGACCCTCGGCACTTTCGCGGCCTTCCAGACGAACAACTATTTCGGATCGACAGGGCAGGGAGCAGGATGCTCCGAGCCCGTCACGAACCCAACTCCATGCAGCGATGCGACGTTCCTCACAATGCTGGAGACCGTCATCTTCCCACTCGGCGCAAGCAATTCGCTGCGAGCGCAATACATCGAGATCTTTCCCGCGAACGCGAACGCATTTCCTAGCGCGGTGTTTCAAGCGCACGACGATCTGATCGCCGGACAGCGGCGAAGAGCGGCGCGTCATTGAGTTGGGCATCGTTGGGTTCTTTGCGAGAAGCCGCCAAACCATATGCGCTGATTCCGGTTGGCGTGGCAATGTTAGGCCTGAACCTTGAACGGAGTTCGGTGTCGTTGCGAAGAATCGAATGCGGAACCTGTAGCTATGACCGAGTGAGGGCGATGACGAGCTGCCCTACGCGTGAGGCGAGAGACCTCGTGGCGGGCGGTGTTTCTCCGCGTTTTTGTATTCGGCTAGGAGCATGTTGAGGATCTCCTGCCCGCCCTCGAGGTCTGGACGTTTCCGCAGTACCGCTTGCAGGTCGTCGATTCCGTCGCCCTTGATGTTGCTTCGGCGTGAACGCTTTACGGCCATCTGATACTGCTGCCGAGCCTCATCGACTTCTCCTAAGAGAAGGAGCGCCAAGCCGAGATTGAAGCGTGGAGGAGCCGCTTCGGGCGTGAGGTCGACCGCTTTTCGGCTCGCTTCCGCCGACTTCGTCAGATCGCCATTTTGATAGTACGCCCAACCGAGGTCCCAGTATGCCAAGCTCAGATCTTTTGGCTGAGCGGCATCGCGCTCGGACAGTGCGACGGCCTCAAGTGCGGCCTTCAGATACTCCGCGGGCCTCTGCAGCTTTTCGTGCATGCGGGCGACATCGATCCATGCCTCAGCGAACGCCGGGTTCAAATCGATGGCCCTCTGGTACTGCTCGATCGCCTTCTCGAACTGCCCCAGTGTCTCGAGAATATCGCCAAACAAACGGAACGAATCCGCGGTCGGTTCGATCTCGATGGCTCGACGAATGTTACCTTCAGCCCTATCGAACTTGCCTAGGTTGAAGTTCGCCAACGCGATGTTGTAGTAAGGTGCCGCCGCTCCGGGTTTCACGCTGGACGCTCTCACCGAATACTCGATCGCCTCCTCGTAGCGTGCAGAGTCTAGGAAAAGGGCACTGAGATTCAGAAGAGCGTCATAGTCGTCGCGATTCGCATCGAGATACCGGTAATACCGATAGATCGCTTCATCGATCTCTCCGGTTGCATGCAGGGCGAACGCCAGCCCCTTCAGAGCTCGCGAGTTTTGATATTGGAGTTCGAGCGCCCTCCGGAACCAGCGGATCGCCTGCGGATAACGATGCATTTCCTGGGCGAGTTGACCGGCATCCATCAGGATGGAGGAGTCGTCTGGAGAGCGAACAAGCGCTCGCTCGTACTCGATCAGGGCGCGCTCGTGGTCTCCGCTAGCCGTATATTCCAGCGCAGCCTTTATGTGTTCATGCGCAGCCTCGTCTAGTGCCTTCCGGAGCCGCGAAAAAAACAACATGGCCGTGAAGTTCGCGGCTGCGAAAAAGGGCGCCTCGAGGCGAAGCAGGAGTCGGTCTTCCAGTACGCTGGTCATAAAGTCGTTTTCGGTTTGGGTTTGGACGTCTTTCGCTCGTTCGCTCGCCACGCCGCTACGAATGCGGCAACGATCATTTCTTTCTCATGAAGTCTCTTGATTAGGTTCGTCCGTAGGTCTCGATCAAAGTTCGGTTGAGATTGCTCCGTGGTCAGGTACTCCACGGATTTATTGAAGAGGTCCAGATCGAGAATCCCGTCGTTGAACAAGTCGGCCAACGTGTTTTCCCACTCTTCGAGGATTTCGATAGCTTGCGCCGGCTGGGCGGCACTTAAGAAGATGGGGAGCAATCCCTTTTCGGCCGGCTCGATAATCGCGTAGGGCTCCTGCTCGGGTTTCTTGTGGTTTATGTTGACCTCGCGAACTCGCTTTCGGAGATACGAGTCGAGTACCGATACGGATCCGCCTTCGCCCTTTGCAATCGCCTCGAGGATGCAAGCCGTGAAGGAGCCGTGTTTGAGGGCGTCGATCTCATACGACTTCTGTTTTGGATCGCAGGAGAAGAACGTCACAATCCCCGCGCGCCGGACCGCTTCCGCGGCTTCCTGGCCAATGGACACTACGTTCTTACCGCCCATGTCGCGGCATGCGTCGATGAACATCACGATGTTCTTGCAGCCGGTTTTCTTCAGCTCCTTGGCGATGTCCTCGATCTTCACCGCGGTCTGTTCGAGGTTGTCCGCCGTCGCATCGCACGGTAGCAGGTAGTCTTTACCGTCCTCGTCGCTGATCATTCCGTGCCCGGAGAAGAAAAATAGAAGGAGATCATCGTCCTTAACCTTCTTCGATTTCTTAATCTCGCCGAGAGAGAAGAATATTTTGCTCCTGGTTGGAGGTCGGGGGGTGTCTTCTACGATCATCACGACGTTGTCGGGCTGGAATCCGAGAGACTTCTCGAGGACGCTGCCGAACTCCATCGCGTCGTCGCGAGCGTAGTGCAGCGGCGAGACGTATTCATACGTGTTCACGCCGACGAGGATCGCGACTTTGTTGTTGAACTCGTTCGCCATGACCGGGACCGGTGTCACATCATCGTTTGAGTTTGAGGGAGATTCCGCCGCTGGCTCCGACCTTCACGCCACCCAACAATTGGATGCTGCCCTCTGCGTTAACTTCCACAACCACCTCAATTTCATCCAGCCTGAAGCCTTCGATTACTTCCGGGAGCCCCTGTAGCGCTTCACTCAAAGACGAGACGAAGCCGGCGAGATTAGTGCGAAGGACATCTGTTTTCAGCGTGATCGGAGCGCTTACGCCGGTGCCGAAGATACTTTTCTCCCCCTTAGCCCCCGACGGAGTGGTCTCCGAGGGTGCGATCGTGATCTCTGCGCTCATGGACGCCTCCCGCGATTGAATGATGGATTGGCTCCATTCTACCGGAATTCCCTGAGGAGGGTGCAGGGAGGGCGCGCCGCCAGCCAGAGCGCCACTAATTCGCTGTCGCTTCCGAGCTGCGCGAGGCGCCGGTGGCCGGGTCCGGGAGAGTTTGGTGGCGGTGCCCAGAGTCGAACTGGGGACCTAGCGCTTATGAGACGCCCGCTCTAACCATCTGAGCTACACCGCCATCGGGAGGGCTGCCGGAGGATATACTCAACCCGGCGCGCGGTGAAAAATTTCGCGCGGGAGCGGCTGAATGTCCGACGTCGACGAGCGGCGATGCATCCGCTGCAGCGATCCCGAGGAGAGTACGCGGCTGGAACGCTGCGTGGTCTGCGGGAAGCACTTCTGCCACGACTGCGCGTACCGCGCCACCGGACGGCGCTTCTGCTCCCCCGAGTGTGCGCGCGCCTTTTTCTACGGAGAGAGTGATGACGACGAAGACACTGACGCTGCCGGTTGACACCACGACTACCCATACGACGCAGCGGCCGCGCCGGCTGCGCCGCACCGATTCGATCCGCGCGCTGGTTCGCGAGACGGTCGTGCGCGCCGAGGATCTGATCTATCCGCTGTTTGTCGTGCCGAACAGCAGGCCGAAGATCGAGATCGGGTCGATGCCCGGCGTGTGGCAGCTTCGCGCTCACGAGGCCGTTGACCAAGCCCTCCGCGCCCATGACCTCGGCATCCGTGCGCTGCTGCTGTTCGGTCTGCCCGAGTACAAGGACGGGATCGGATCGGCATCGTGGGACCCGGCCGGGCCGGTGCAATCGGCGATCGAGGCGATCAAGCGCGCCGTTCCGCAGATGACGGTGATGGCCGACGTCTGCCTCTGCGAGTACACCGACCACGGACACTGCGGCGTGATCGTCGACCACAACGGTGTGAAGGATGTCGACAACGATCAGACGTTGCCGCTGCTCGCGAAGCAGGCGGTTTCCTTCGCGGCGGCCGGCGCCGATTTTGTCGCGCCCTCGGACATGATGGACCGGCGCGTCGGCGCGATCCGCACGGCGCTCGATGATGCAAGCCTCACCGATGTCGGGATCATGGCTTACTCGGCGAAGTACGCATCGGGCTTCTACGGTCCTTTCCGCGAGGCGGCCGAGTCAGCGCCGCAGTTCGGCGACCGCCGGACGTATCAGATGGATCCGGCGAACGTGCGCGAGGCGATCCGCGAGATGGAGCTGGACATCGAAGAGGGGGCCGACATGATCATGGTCAAGCCGGCGCTTTCGTATCTCGATGTGATCCGCGTGGCGCGCGAGAACTTCGATCTGCCGGTGGCGGCGTACAACGTGAGTGGGGAGTATTCGATGGTGAAGGCGGCGGCGGAGCGGGGATGGATCGATGGACCGCGCGTGATGAATGAGATCCTGACGTCGATCAAACGCGCGGGTGCGGATCTGATCATCACGTACCACGCGATGGAGTGGGCGGAACTTCAGGGACGGTAGGGAGTCGCCGCCGGGCCGGCGGCGGTACAGCCGTCGGGCCGACGGCGCTACGTAAAAGGTGGCGCTACGAAGCCTTCTTGGGCATTCCGCAGGAGTCGCCGCAGCAATCGTTCTTGTACTTGCAGGAGTGGAGCTTCGCCGAGCCCTTGCAGCAATCCATGTGCTCTTTCTTGCAGCTCTTGTGGTCCTTGCAGCAGGCCTGGTCCTGCTTCATGCAGTAGCCGGCCTGGAGCGGGATGGCGACGGTCATCGATGCTACGACCAGCGCTGCGGAGAGAATTCTGCGGATCTTCATGGGACCTCCAAGGCAATGGACAATGGATAATTGACAATTGATAACGAAAGACGGCTTGGTGGCGTCCGGACCGTCTCAATTGTCAATTGTCAATTACCCATTGTCAATTGCCCTCAGCCGCACCATACGGCAGCCACCGCGTCGGGGTGGTCGAGGAGGTAGCCGTCGTCGTCGGCGTTGAATCCGATGATGGCGCCGTCGAGCCGGGAGGCGGACATGTCGTCGAGAGCAACGGGGATGCCGTCGACATCGACGATCTGGTCGCCGTCGATCGGGCCTTCGGCGTAGGCGAGCCGGTAGCCGCTGCCGCCGCAGCCGGTGGTGAAGGCAATGCGGAGAACGCGGCCTTCAATCTCGCGGTGCAAGTGTTCGGCGGCGGTCCTGGTGATGGTGAGGTTCATGTCCAACTCGATCTACGCCGTTGCCGGTCCACGCACGAGCCGTGCCTCGGCGTCCTCGCGTTTGAACCAATCGCGGTCAAGTTTGGTTAGCTCCAGTTCGCGCTCCAACTCCACGATGTGCGAGCGCTTTGAGGCGCCGAGGTAGACGACGAAGCCGCGGTCGACGACGGTGGTGCCGCGGCCGAGCTCGGCCAGCTTCCGCTCCATCGTCCGCTCGCGGGCGATCAGGAACTCCGTGGTCTCGCGATACGAAAGGTCACCCTCGAGGATGTCCTGGAAGGCGAGATCGTTGGCGAGCGTCACGCGCAACCGCGCGCCGTTCCGAGCGGCGATCTTCATCTCGATGAGATCGCGCGTGGCGCGTTCATCTGCCGCGAACTGCTTGAACATGTTCGCGGTCAGCGGATTGGGCAGGTTCTCGGCGAGCTTCTCGAAGGTCTTGTAAGCCTCGACGGTGTATTGGTAGAGGGTGTTGAGCTGCTCGCTGGTGAGGATCGCGGGGGTTGCTTCGATGGTTGTCATTTCTTCCTCGGGTATCGGTATCTGGAGTCGGGTGTCGGAGACTGATCTTGCTACGACGCCCGACTCCCGACCGTCGAAATCCGAATTTCACTCAATCTTCGCTACTTTCACAATCACATCGCCGATCAGCTTCGACTGGCATGACAGCCGGTACGGCGCTTCCAGCTCTTTGTACGTTTCATCGGGCGTTGGTGGTGTCAGGTTGTTCCAGCCGTCGACGACTTCGATCCTGCACGTCCCGCACGCACCGTCGCCGCCGCAGACGCTGCTGACCCGGATGCCCATCTCGCCGGCGCAGGAGAGGAGCGTCTTTCCCGCGGGAAACTCCGCCGCCTTTCCCTCGTCGACGAAGATAACCCGGGGCATCGGCGGGGGATTCTATATGAGGTCACTGAGTTGGTGGGTCTGCGGTCGCGAGAGTCTGGCGGTCGCAGCAATCTACTTCTCCAGCGCCCGATGCGCCATGTACGAGCTGCGCACGAGCGGGGCGGACTCGACGTGATGAAATCCCAGCGTCTTTGCCTCGGCGCCGAGTCGGGTGAACTCCTCGGGGGTGTAGTAGCGGCGAACCGGGTGATGGTTGCCAGTAGGGGCAAGGTACTGACCCATCGTGAAAATGTCGACGCCGGCGTCGCGGAGGTCGCGGGCGACGGAGAGGATCTCGTCTTCGGTTTCGCCGAGGCCGAGCATCAGCGATGACTTGGTCATCATGTTGACGCGTCGCTCTTCGGACGCCCATCGCAGGACATCGAGCGAGCGCTGGTACCTGGCGACGGGACGGACGGCGGAGTAGAGCCGCGGCACGGTCTCGATGTTGTGTCCCAGCACTTCGGGATTGGAAGCGATCACGACGCGAAGGGCATCGCGATTGCCTTCGAGATCCGAGATCAGCACTTCGACCGCGGCGCCGGTCTCGTTGCGAACGGCGGTGACCGTTTGCGCGAGATGTTCCGCGCCGCCGTCGGGCATGTCATCGCGGTTGACCATCGTGATGACCGCGTGGCGCACGCCCATCTTTCCGACCGCCTCGGCCACGCGGAGCGGCTCACCGGCATCAGCGGCGAGCGGTTTTCCTTTGCCGACCGCGCAGAACGTGCAGCGACGCGTGCAGATCTCGCCGAGGATCATGAAGGTGGCGGTGCCGGCGCTCCAGCACTCGAAAATGTTCGGACAGTGCGCTTCCTGGCAGACCGTGTTCAGCGCCAGATCGTTCATCAACTTCGAGACCGGAAGCTGCGCCAGATCGCCCGGCACGCGAATCTTCAACCACTCGGGACGGTGCCCGGCGCGGCGGTTGATGGGGGCGGGGGTTGGGGTTGGGACGCTCATTCTTCGAGATTACTGTGTTGCTGCGTTGACCGGTTGTTGCGGTGGCTCGTCCAGCAACTCAGCAACCCTTGAACTGAGCAACCGCGATTCCAACTGCTCCAACGCCTCACGGTCGTCGGTCCAGCGGATCTTTTCATATGCCTCGGCGAATGTGAACCAGCCGAAGTCGTCGTGCTCGTGCGTGTCGATGCGGATCGGCGAGTGCGAGCTCATCTCGATCACGAAGCCGGTCTCGGAAGCGATGATCGGCTGCGGGTACGTTGCCGCCAGAAACTGCGAATCGATGAGGAAGGATTGGTGCAGATCGAGCGCGCGCGGCTCGCCGGCGTTCCCGGTTTCCTCGATCAATTCGCGGCGTGCCGTTTCGAGAGGAAGTTCCCCCTCTTCGATCGAGCCGGTGATGGGCTGCCAGAAGTTGCCGCGCTCCGGCCGGCGATGGAGGAGGAGCACGCGCTCGCCGTCGTGAACCATCACTTTGACGAGGTGGATGCTCGCTTCGCGCGGGACGAGGTCGCGTTCGAAGACTTCCGCGAACGTTGCAGCGACGACCGTACGCACGTCATCGATCGGAACGTCGTGACCGAGGAGACGGGCGATCGACGTCACGCCCGTTCCATGCAGGCCGCAGGGCGTGATGAGGCGGAAGTGGTCGAGATTCGTCGTGACGTTGAGCGCGAAGCCGTGCGATGTCACCCATCGCGCGATGCGCACGCCGATTGCGGCGATCTTGTCGTTGCCGGCCCAGATGCCGCGCTTCCCCTCGGCGCGCTCGGCAGTGATGCCATACGCAGCAACTGTGCGGATGAGGACTTCTTCGAGCTTCGTGACGTACTTGCGAACGTCGCGCTTGCCTTCGCCGAGGTGGACGATCGGGTAGCCGACAAGCTGGCCGGGGCCGTGATAGGTGATGTCGCCACCCCGCGTGGTCTCGAAGAAACGAACGCGCTCGGCCGCGAGTGACGCGGGAGGAGCGAGGAGGTTGCGCGCATCGCCGCCCCGTCCGAGGGTGATGACGGGTGGATGCTCGAGCAGGAGAAGCTGATCCGGAATGGCCTCCCCCTGCCGCATCTCCACGAGCTTCTGCTGCAAGCGCATGCCGTTCTCGTACGTGACGAGATCGAGGTTCCGTAATTCGCAGATGCGCATCGCGCGTTCGAATACGCGCGGGAGTTGGTTGGCATTCCCTGTGGGGTGGGTTGATGGGTTGCAGGAGCGCTGGGTTGCTGATCGCGATGCGCGTTTACGCCCCCCTCATCCGGCTTCGCCACCTTCTCCCCCCGCAAAAAGCGCGGGGAGAGAAGGCGCTCGATTGAGAGAGTCCTCCAAGAATAGAACTGAGAATCTCAACCCTCAGCAACCTCAACCCACTACCGCATCACGGCTTCCACTCCGCGAGTTGCTTTTGCAGCTCCTTTGCGTCGTGGACGATGTCGGGCTCGGTGGCGGTGGGGAGGAACGCGTTGAGGGCCTTGATGGCTTCGCGGAACATGCCGGAGTTCACCTGCGCGACGATCTGTTCGTAGGCTTCGATCTGGCGGTTTCTTGTTGCGGCCTGGGTCAGGTCGGCGGCCTGTCTCTCGAAGTCGCGGCGGGCATCGGTATCGCCGGCGTCGACAGCGAGCTCACGAACGACAGCAGCCGCTTCGTCGAAACGTTTCTCGCGCGTGAGCGCATTCGCGCGCATGACGTCCGCGCGCGCGACGACAGCACGAGCGGCGGTCGCGATCTGCGGATTGGGCATTGCCTCGAGCTGCGCGAATAGCTGGCCGGCCTTTTCGCGATTACCGCTGCGCCGGTACATGCCGAGGAGGTGAATGGAAAGATCGAGGCGATTGGGAAGGAGTGTGCGTGCCTGTTCAAGCGCGGCAATACCGGGCGTGACGTCGTTCTCGACGCTGTAGGAGACGCCGAGGGCGGCCATGACACGGCCGGTCGGAAAGTCGGGCTCTTCGCGACGACTGAGAAATGGTTGGATAAGGGCGCGCGCTTTGCGGAAGCGCCTCGTGTCGTCCGCAGCCATCGCTTCGGTCTGCGCCGCGGGCCCCCCCTGATCCTGCATCAGCGCCTCGGCATACGAAAGCGCGACCTCGAGATCGTTCGGATCCTCTGCGATGGCGCGCTCGAAGAGCGGCATCGCTTCGGCGAACTTTCCATCGGCGATGCGGAGAGAAGCGAGTCCGGCGAGCGACGGCGCATGCCTCGGGTTCGCTTCGAGCGCCGCGCGATAGTGGCGTTCGGCTTCGCCGGCCTTGTCGTCCATTCCGGCGATGAAGTGACCAAGCTCGTAGAGAACCGTGGCCCGGTCGATCGGCCGCGGCGTCGCGCCGGTGTCAGTCTGCGGTACCGGAATCGAGATCGTCCATCCTGGGCGCGGCGCAGTCATGGAACGCCTAAGCGCCCAATCAACGTCGCGCAGCGAGCGGTGATAGCGCAGCTGCAGGGCCGTCTCGACATCAATGCCGTTCGCGACGTCATGAACGAATCCGTAGAGCTCGGCGCCGCTGCTGGACGCGGAACGAACCAGCCAATCGACGATGGCCCAGCTTTCCGCGTAAAAGACATCTTGCTTCGGCGGAAGGTTGTATGTGTCGGAGTCACGCGTGATGACGAAGAGCTCGGCGGGAGGAATGCGCCTCCGTTGCCGAAGCGTGGCGATGTGATTTCTCATCGGCTCGCCCGCCGAAACAGAGCCGCGGCGAATCGTGGCATTGCCGAAGTACTCGGCCAGTCCTTCGTCGAGCCAGAGCGGGATGCGCGCGCCGCCCGATTCCAACAGATAGTGGACGAGCTCGTGGAGCGGTGGCCGGTCGCCGCCACGCCACGTCGAGCCGTCGTTGATCAGCATCGTTCCCCCTTCGCGCTGCGACACGAAGACTCCGCTGACATCGGAGTTGGGCCGATCCCGCAGCATGTCGAAGTACGGCCTGCTCTCGCGGGGGTTCGTGAAAACGATTACGCGCGCCGGCGGTCCCGACGAAGTGCTGAACGTGGCGTCCACCTTCGTCAACGCGGCGGCCAGCGTCTCGAGCTCCGCGGCAATCGCTCGCGTGCGGTTCTCGTCCGCGCTGCTGATGAAGATGAAGTGCTTCGAGCGCGCGCGGAGCCATGTCTCGTTTGCGGCGGGGAAGGGAATGCGGGCGTCGATCGGACGCGACGTCGCGGCTTTCGATCTGACAGGAGCGGCATTCCGCGGATGAGCCGCGAATGCGGTTCCGAACACGAGCGCGAACATGAGGATGCGGCGCATGTTGTTGCGATCATACGCGCCGCGCGATCGTAGCGCCGCCGGCTCGACGGCGGTACCGCTGTCGGCCCGGCGGCGGTTCCTCGCATGTCAACAAAGTCGCCAGCGAGCCGCTGGCGGTACAGCCGTCGAGCCGACGGCGCTACACGTGTTACGGCGCTACGCGCCGGGCTAAAGCGTGAACTGGCCGGCTTCGATCAAGGAGCGGATGCGGGCCATGAATTGATCGGCGACCGCGCCGTCGATTAGGCGGTGATCGAAGGTCAGCGCGAGGATGCACATCGAGCGGATGGCGATGACGTCGCCTTCTTTCGTTTCGACGACGACTGGGCGCTTCTTCACGCCGCCGACGCCGAGGATGGCGACTTGTGGTTGGTTGATGATGGGCGTTCCGAACAGGCCGCCGTAGATCCCTGGATTCGTGATCGTGAACGTGCCCCCCTGAACGTCGTCGGGCGAGAGCTTCTTCGTGCGGGCACGCTCACCGAGGTCGTTGATGGATTTGGAAAGGCCGAGGATGTTTTTCTCGTCGGCGTTTTTGACGACGGGGACGATGAGGCCCCAATCGAGGGCGACGGCGATTCCGATGTTGAGGTCGCGGTGGTAGGTGACCGAGGACTCATCCATCGATGCATTGATGACGGGGAACTCGCGGAGACCTTGTACGACGGCCTGGATCACGAAGGGCAGGAACGTGAGCTTTGCGCCGCGCTCGGCGTAGGCGTCTTTGTAGCGGCGGCGGAGCTTGTCGATGTTGGTGAAGTCGACTTCGAAGACGGTGGTCACGTGCGCCGAGGTCTGCTTCGAAAGGACCATGTGCTGGGCGATCTTCTTGCGCATCATCGAGAGGGGCTCGATGCGATCGCCTTCGCCCGGCGCGAAGGTCATGGCGGGACGCGGTGCTGCGGCGATGCTTTCCGCGGGCGCCGGATGAACACCCGCGCCGCCGCTGGCAACTGCGGCCGCTGGCGCTGCACCAGCTCCCGGCTGCTGGAGATAGTCGAGGATGTCGTTCTTCGTCACGCGTCCGGAGACGCCGGAGCCCTGCAGACGCGAGATGTCGACGTTGTTTTCCTGGGCGATCTTGCGGACGAGCGGGGAGGATTTGGTACGGCGGCGCTCATCGAGAGAGGTGATGTTTTCTTCGCTGGGTTGCGGTGTTGCTGCGTTGCTCGGTTGCTCGGTGGGTTTTGGTGCCGCTTGCGCTTGTGGCGCAGCAGCTGCCGGTTTCGGGGGTGGGGCTGGCGCTTGCGCTTGTGCAGGCGGAGCAGATACTGGTGCTGGCGCGGTTGCGGGTAGAGCGGGTTGTGCGGGCGGCGCCGGTGCCGCGGTTGCTTGCGCGGGTGCACTCGCGCCGGTTGCTTCGCCCTCGCCAGCAATACGCGCGACGACGGTGTTGACGCCGACGGTCTGGCCTTCTTGAGCGATGATCTCGGTCAGAGTGCCTGACGCAGGCGCAGGAATCTCGGCATCGACTTTGTCGGTCGAGATCTCGAGGAGCGGCTCATCGCGCTCGACTTTGTCGCCCGGCTTCTTGAGCCACTTGACGACAGTTCCTTCGGCGATTGACTCGCCCATCTGCGGCATGACGACATCGATTGGCATGGGTATCTCCTGGCGGGAATCGTTTTAATGCAAGTGTCAGTACCGCAGCAACTCCCGCGCCGCGGCGAGAACGCGGGCCTTGTCCGGAAGAGCAGCGGCTTCGAGAGGCGGTGAATAAGGTGTGGGCACGTCGAGCGCGGCCACGCGTTTGATAGGCGCATCGAGGTAGTCGAACGCTTTCTCGGCGATGCGTGCGGCAAACTCGGCGCCTGCGCCGCCGGTCAGCGGCGCTTCGTGCAGGATGATGACGCGGTTCGTTTTCGCCACCGAATTCAGGATCGCTTCTTCATCGAACGGGATGATCGAGCGAAGGTCGATGACTTCGGCCGAGACGCCTTCGTTTGCCAGATCGGCGGCGGCATCGTCGGCGACGTAGATCATCGCGCCCCAGGTAATGATGGTGATGTCTTTGCCGGTCCTCCTGACGTTCGCTTTGCCGATCGGTACGACATAGTCCTCAGTTGGCAGATCCTCTTTGATCCGGCGATAGAGGAACTTGTGCTCGATGAAGAGCACCGGATCATCGTCGCGAATGGCGGCCTTGAGCAAACCCTTGGCGTCGTACGCTGTTCCCGGCGCGACGATCTTGATTCCCGGCCGGTTCATGAACATCGCCTCGGGATTCAGCGAGTGAAACGGGCCGCCGTGCGTTCCGCCGCCGGCAGGACCGCGGACGACGATCGGGCATGAGCTGCCTACGCGATAGCGCGAGGTCGCGGTGAAGTTGACGAGCATGTCGTACGCGCAGGTGATGAAGTCGATGAACTGCATCTCGGCGATCGGACGCATGCCCATGAGCGCGGCGCCCGACGCAGCGCCGACGATCGCTACCTCGGAGATCGGCGTGTCGATGACGCGGCCGGGACCGAATTCGTCAATCATCCCCGCGCTGGTTTTGAACGCGCCGCCGTACGAGCCGACATCTTCGCCGATGAGAAACACGCGCGGATCGCGGCGCATCTCTTCGATCATCGCTTCGCGGATGGCGTCGAGGTAGGTGGTTACGGGCATGGTTTCCTTAAGGCTGAAGATTGAAGGATGAAGGATGAATCGCAGCGCTCATCCTTCATCCTTCCGCATTCATCCTTCCCCCCAATACCCGTCGCCGGCGAACAATCCCATGCCCGCCTCTTCCGGCCGCGGCATCGGAGAGCGCTCGGCTTCGTCGGTGGCGGTGTCGACTTCGTTGCGGACGCGCGCGTGGATCGCTTCGAAGTCGGACGTCGCTGCCAGGCCGGCATCGACTAGCGCTTTCTCGAATTGCACGACCGGATCTTTCGCCGACCACTCCTCGATCAACTGGATCGGGACATAGGATTGGTTGTCGTGCTCGGCGTGGCCTTTGATACGGAACGTCTTTACCTCGATGAGGGTGACCCCTTCGCCCGCTCGGGCGCGATCGACGGCGCGCTTCGCGGCCGCGTAGGTGGCGAGGACGTCATTGCCGTCGACGACTTCGCTGGCGCAGCCGAAGGCGTGTGCTTTGTCGGCGAGCGTCTTCACCGCGCTCTGTTTCGCGGTCGGCGTCGAGTAGGCGTAGCCGTTGTTTTCCAGAATCACGACCAGTGGGAGCCGCTGCACGGTGGCGAAGTTCATCCCTTCGTAAAACGCGCCGGTTGACGACGCGCCGTCGCCGATGAAAGCCATGCCGACGAGGTTGCGCTTCTGCATCCGGCCGGCGAGGGTGATGCCGGCCATCACCGGAATCATGTCGCCGAGCATGGAGATCTGGCCGATGAAACCGTCGCGGTCCGGATGCCCGAAGTGGATGTTCAGCTCGCGCCCGCGCGTGGGGGAGTCGCCTTTGGCCATGTACTGTTTGATGATGTCGGAGGGCTTGGCGCCGGCGACGAGGATCGATCCCATGTTGCGGATCAGCGGCTGCACGACGTCGCCCTGCTTGTAGTCGAGCGCGTACGCCGCCGCGACCGACTCGCCTTCCTGGCCGAGCGATCGGTACAACCCGCCGATGACTTTCGCCTGACGGAACAGCGCGACGAGGCGCTCCTCGAGCGTCCGCGTCAGCCGGAGAAAGTAATCGATCGCGAGCAGGTTCTCGCGGGTGAGGCCGTGGGTGTCGAGTGGGGTTGTCATACGGTTCCCGGTCGATCAGTTGCGCACGCGAAGGCGCGAAGTCGTGAAGAGAGAAAACGTACTGCTTCTTTCGCGTCTTCGCGCCTTCGCGTGCCAGAGCCGATCACTGATGTATCGAATGCCCACCCACGTCTTCCGCCGCTTCCATCATCGCCTCGGACAGCGTGGGATGCGCGTGGATGGTCTTGGCGATGGACTCGCTCGTCGCTTCGAGCTCGAGGGCGGCGCACGCTTCGGCGATCAGCTCGGTCGCTTTCGGGCCGACGATGTGGACGCCGAGGAGCTCGTCGTACTTCTTGTCGGAGACGAACTTCACGAGGCCGTTCGCGTCGCCGAGGATCTTCGCTTTTGAGTTCGCGGTGAAGGGGAACTTGCCGACCTTCACATCGTAGCCGCGCTCCTTCGCTTTTTTCTCCGTGAGGCCGACCGAGGCCACTTCTGGATCGGTGTAGGTGGCGTTGGGCACATGGTCGTAGTTGATCGGACGGACTTCGAGTCCTTTGATCTTCTCGACGGTGAGGATTCCTTCCGCGGAGGCGCAGTGGGCGAGGGCGGGAGTGGGAACGATGTCGCCGATGGCGTAGATGTTCGCTTCGCCCGTGCGCATGAACGGATCGACCTGCACGAAGCCGCGCTCAATGACGACTTTCGTCCCTTCGAGCCCGCAGTTTTCCGTAACGGCGCGGCGGCCGGTGGCGGAGAGGACGACTTCGACATCGAAAGTCTGCTGCTTTCCCTTCGAGCTGACTACGACTTTCACGCCGGCGTCGTTCACTTCGGCCGACTCGACCTTCGCGTCGGTGAGAACCTCGATGCCTTTCTTCTTGAAGACGCGTGTGAACTCTTTCGAGATCTCTTCGTCTTCGATCGGCAGCAGCAGCGGCATCACTTCGACGATCGTGACCTTCGTGCCGAAGCGGGCGAAGATCGAGGCGAACTCGCAGCCGACGGCGCCTGCGCCGATGACCAGCATCGACTTCGGAATCGAGCCGATGCGGAGGATGTGATCGGAGTTGATGATGCGCTTGCCGTCGGTCTTGATGTGCGGCAGGTCCTTGGGAACGGAGCCCATCGCCAGGATGACGTTCTTCGTGTTGAGGCGTTGCGTGCCGCTCTCACTGGTCACGTCGACGATGCCTTTACCGGCCAGCTTGCCGAAGCCGGTGATCCGCTCGACTTTGTTCTTCCGGAAGAGGAACTCGATGCCTTTGGCCTGGCCGTCGACGACGCCCTGCTTGCGTGTCTGGACGACACTCCAGTCGATCGTCACATCGCCGACGGTGATGCCGAACTCTTTCGATTTCTGGATCTTGGTCCAGATGTCTGCATTCTCGAGGAGCGATTTGGTGGGGATGCAGCCGCGGTGCAGGCACGTCCCGCCGAGGAATGGATCTTTTTCGACGACGGCGACCTTCATGCCGAGCTGGCCGGCGCGGATTCCGGCGACGTACCCGCCCGGACCGCTGCCGATGACCACCACGTCGTACTGTTGTTCTGCCAAGGAAAACCTCCCGTGAAATTTGCGCGGGGCGCATTATATGGATTGCGGGGGTCGCGTGTCGGGGGTCGCGGGTCGGAGCAATCGCCGGCTATTGCGCTCCGACTCCCGACAATACGCACGATGAGAACACTAACCTTCTGTCTTCTCTTCTTCACGGCAGCCCCGGCGCTTGCTCACCCGAGCGTGAGCGTGGTCGTCGATTCGCGGGGCAACGTCTACTACAGCGATCTTTCGCAGATCTGGCGCGTGGCGCCGGATGGAACGCGCTCGATTGCCGTTCCGCATGTTCACTCGCACGAGTTGTATCTCGATTCGAGCGACACGCTCTACGGCGAGAACCTCTGGTACAACGGCGAGACGCTCAAGACGTGGGGATACTCGGTCTGGAAGCGAACGAGCGACGGGCGCATTTCGTTCGTTTATCCCCCTCGCAATGGATTCAACGAGGACTTCAGTTTCGTGCACGATGCTGCCGGTAATCAGTACTTCGCCGTCCACGACAAGAGCGAGGTGCGCCGAAGATCGCCGGATGGGCGCGTGGTCACGATGGCGCGCGCTCCGTTCAAAGACATGCGCTGGATGACGGTCACACCGAATGGTGTGGTCTACCTGATCGACCTTCTCGATCTGATACGCGTCACACCCGACGGCAAGGTGACGACGATCGCCCGCAATCTCAGCTCGCATGCGCTCGTCGGCGACGACCGGCATCGTGTGCAGGGTCTGTGGCTCGATCGTGCCGGAAATGTCTATGTTGCCGCGTCGGCCGAGCGCGAGGTCAAACGGGTCACTCCGTCAGGCCGAATCGACGTCGTCGCGCGATCCACATTTCCGTGGTCGCCGTCGGGAGGTGCCGTCGCTCCCAACGGCGATCTATGGGTGTTGGAGTACTCGATCACGAATCAGCAGCGGGTGCGGAAGGTTAAATAGGAACGCGCTTCTCTGTCGCCCGCTGAAGCGGGCTCCAAACTGGGGAGGCGCACGATTACCCCCGGCTGAAGCCGGGGGCTACGATCTTTCGCCGGCTTCACCGGCGTAGGTCGGACTGGAGAGTCCGACCTACGTTTTGCTGCTACTGCGCCGGCACGTACGTCGGATCCTGCGTTGCGGCGTCGATCACCGATCCGTATGCCGTCACGCGGCCGGTGCCGCTCAACACCTTTACGGTTACTCGGGCGTTGTAGGCGGTGCCGAGGCCGAATTGGGCGAGGGAGACTTGCAGGAACTGGTTTGCGGCGAGCGGGATCTGCGTCTTCGCGGCGACCTTCGAATCGGACGGGATGGCCGACACCTCGATCGTGACGGGGTTGCCGCTCGTTTCGACGAAGCCGAGGTTGGTGCGCATCTTGTCGGATGACTCGAGTTGCAGGAGTTGCAGGACGCGGTTGTCGGAGAGGCCGACGGATCCCGCCGGCGTCACCGCGGGGATGAACTGGCCGTAGGTGCCGTTCGTTGTCTGGTTGTATGTCCGCGCGGTGACGACGAGCTTCGAGCTCGACGGCGTGGTGACCAGCATGGAGCCGCCGGAGTTGGTCAGCGTGAAGAGATTCTGCAGCGCGTTGTCGATCGGCATCACCTGGCCGGCGGGGATGGTCACCTGCTTCGATCCGCTCGCCCCGGTGTTGCCGGGCTGCGGGAAATAGGTCAGCGTCGCGGTCACGGACGCGGAGCCGGGATTGAAAAGGCGGATATCGCTGCGCCAACTGGCGAAACCGTTGTTGATGTCCGCCACGCCCGGGATGACGTAGCGCGTTGCCGACTCGGCGCCCTTCAGTACTGGGAAAACCAGCAGCGGGTCGTTCGTAAGGTTGTCGATGACGGATGCGTACGCCGTCACCTTGCCGGTCGCCGACACGACTTCCACCTCGAAGCGGCCGTCGGTGAGCGTGATGCCGTTGTCCGCGAGCAGGTTTCGCTGCTGATGCTCGCCGGGAAGTAGCGACAGCGGAATCGGCGCCACGACCTCGACGCCCTGGTTGTTGAAGACGTGGACAAGTACGTTGGCCGGTTCGCCCGCTCCCTCGACGATGCCGAAGTTCGTACGGTAGGCAGCTGACTGGGCGATCTGTTGCAACGAGATGATCGGGTTCGGCGACGAATCGGGCGACTGGGCGATGAACTGGGAGAACGGAATGGCCGGAATGAACTGCCCAAAGGTGCCAGTCGGCGTCGAGTTGTACGTACGGCTGGAAGCGACGGTCTGCACGCTCGGGGCGCCGCTCTGCGTGGTCGTCGTCAGCGGGCGGATCTCCAGAACGCCGAGGGAACTGGAGCCGTCGGAACCGTCGCCGAAGAAACTGGTCAGGATGTCGTCGAGGGCCATGGTCGAGCCGGGATCGACCTGGATCGTCGTCGACTGACCGGACTGCGTGCCGTCCGTTGCCGTCAGAGTGAAGTTTAGCTGGTATTTCATCGCCTGGGCTGTGATGTTGGCGATGCGGATGTCCGACTCGAAGAGCGAGCTGTTGGCGCCGGTGGCGTGACCGACGGCGGGGATGATCAGCGAGTTGGGGAGCGGTCCACTCTTGCCGCCGGAAGAAACCGGCGTCACCGTCGTCACGGAGACCGGCACGCTGCCTGGTGGCGTCGTGGTGTCGCTGGCGCTGACGCCGCCCTTGGTTGCTGCGGTAAAGGTGAGGATCACAGTCGCGGTGTTCGTACCGAGTTTCAGCGCGGTCGGATCGGAGACGATCGTCAGCGTTACGCCCTGGGTGCCGAGCGTTCCTGATGAAGGAGTCACCGTGGCCCACGGTTTGTCCGTGCGGGCCGTGAATGGCAGTGGAGGCGTGTGGCCCGGGATGAAGATGGTCTGGCGGATCGTGCTCTGCGTGCCGACCTCGACGCTGGTCTGCTTCTCCGGCGCGTCCGGAAGCACTGTCACGATCACGATGCGCGAGTATGGCCCGCGCTCGTCGTCGCAACTGCTGATGGCGCGTACGCGGTAACGCCATTTCTGCGGATTGGCTCCAGCCGCATGGACGAAGCTGGCGGACAGGCCGGTCACGACCTGGGTGGTGGCCGCCGCAAAGTCCGCGGTCGACGACTCCTGCAACTCGTAACTCGTCGCGTTGAGCACGGCGCTCCAATGAACGGTGTAGCTGCTGTTCGAAGCCACTTGCGCCGGGGCGGCGGCTTTGGGCCGGTCCGGCGTGTCACACGGAGGCGCCGATTTCCGCACCGTGAACTTGCCGGTGGCCGAATCGAGAGACGGGCAGGAGTCGAAGAATGCTTCGACGTACCAGTGGATGGTGCCGCTCGGCACGCTGACCGTCAGCCTGTTGACCGTGACGGTGCCGATGACGCTGGCGTCGTCGTCATCGACCGCTGCCCAGACTTTGTATTTTGTGGCGTTGTCGATGCGCGACCACTCGAAGTGGACGGGCGATGCCAGGCCCGTGCTGTCGTCCGCGGGTGTGAAGAGGATCGGGCGTGGGTTGTCGCAGTTCGTTTGCGGGATGGTGAAGATCGAGTGCTTCGACTCGGCAGGCGGGCAGCCGTTGAAGAACGCTACCACCCACCACTCCGTTTGGCCCTCCGGGATGGCCTTGGTCACTGCCGTACGGGTGGTTGTATCGGCCAGCTCCGTCGGCGCGCCGTCGTTATGGCGGACGAAGACGGCGTATCCGATGGCATTGCTGACGGGGTTCCAATCGAAACGGACCGGCGAGTCGACATTCGTGGCGCCGTCCGCCGGAGCGGTGAGCACCGGCCCGTCGGGCGGACAGGTCTGCGCCGCGGGGATGGTGAACCGTGATTTGGTCGAGCTTGTCGACGGGCAACCGTCGAAGACCGCCTGAACGCGCCACTCCACCAGGCCCGGCGGCACGATGTGCGTGATCGACGTATCCGTCGTCTCCAGCACCGGCATGTCATTGCCGTTGAGCGTCCAGATCACGCGATAGTCCGTGGCGTTGGTGACCGCGCTCCAGACCAGTGTGACCGGTGCGCTGGCCGTCGCTCCATCGGGAGGCGAGAGGAGTTGAGGCGCCGCGGTTCCGCAGCCGGGTGTGGGGATAACGAAGCTCGCTTTCGCGGACAAAACCGGCGGGCAGTTCTCGAATAGCGACTCGACGAACCATTGTCCGTTGCCGGTGTTCGTCCCGAAATCATGCTGGAGCTTCGTGTCCTTCGAGAAACCGATGTCGGAGAACGGGTCGCCATTGAGCGAGACCCAAACGCGGTATTGAAGGGCGGAGGAATCGGTTGAGGACCAGTTGAATGTAACCGGATTCGACACGACTGCGCCGCCGATCGGTGCGGTGAGCGTGGCCGCTTTGTGCGTGTCGCAGTTCGCCGCGGCGCTGACGGTGAAGCGGCGGTGCGCGGAGAAGGTCGAGTCGCACCCGTTGCTGAAGAGGGTCTCCACGTACCATTCGTCCGTACCGCTCGTCAGTTGCACCTGCTGCGAGGTGCCGGCCGCCGTCGTGCTGCGCGCCGCAAGGATCGGAGAGCCGCCGTTGACGGCAATCCAGAGGCGATAGCCACTCGCACCGTTGACGGTGCTCCAGGAGAGCGTCACAGGCGAGCTGACGGTTGCGCCGTCGGCTGGAGAGTTGAGCGTGGCAGTGGCGCCGCAGGTCGTTTGCGTGCCGCTGGTGAAGGACGACTTCGCGGAGACGATGTCCGGGCAGCCGGCGAATGTCGTCACGATCCACCAGGTCACTACCCCGCCCGGCACCAATGTCGTGAGAGAGGTGGAGGTTGTCGTGCCAGCCAGATCGCCGGCGTCATTGCCTTGTGCGATAAACAGCTTGTAGCCGGTGGCTCCGCTTACCGCGGTCCATTGGAACGTTACCGGTGAGGTCAGGCCGGTTGCGCCATTGACCGGCGAGAGCAGCGTCGCGGGATTGCTGCTGCAGGTGGCCGGCGTCACAACCGAGAGCGTGGAGGACTTTGAGTACGTTGCTGTGGGGCAGTCGCCGAAATCGGATTCGACATACCAGCTCAGGCTGCCCTGCGGCACCGTGGCGGTGACGTGCGTTCCTGGAGTCTTACCGATGACGAATCGCTCGTTACTGCTGACGGCGCTCGTGGTTACTCCCCACACGACATAGTTGGTCGCACCCTGCACAACCGACCACGAGAAGGTGACGGGAGAGGTAAGGCCGGTCGCGCCGTTGGCGGGTGAGAGGAGCGTTGCTGAACCGGGGCTGCTCGGGCAGACGCCCGCGCTGGTGACGTTGAAATGCGAATGCGCCGACGTGAGCGGCGTGCAGTTGTCGGCATCCGCTTCGATCCACCAGTCCACGGACGCACCGGCGGGAAGGCTGCCTTCGTAATGGGAGTCGCGTGTGACTGCCAGGACGGCCGCGGCGGCGCCATTGATGGAAGCAAACACCTTGTAGGAGGTCGCGCCGGAGACGTCGCTCCAATCAAAGCTCACCGGTGTATCGACGGTGGCATTGCTCGCTGGAGTGATGAGCGCCGCAGGCGACGTCGGACAGGACGCCGTCGGGGCGACGGTGAAGCTGAAGACGTTATTACTGGACGTCTTCACGGTCGTGCAGTTCGGCGGATAGGCATCGACCGACCAGTAGTAGGTTCCCTGGGGCAAGGCCTGCCCGAATGTGAAACTCGTCGAGCTGCCGTTGACGATCGGATCGCTGGCACTCGGAGCGGGCGGGTTCTGCGTGCTGATGTGGAGGAGATATTTGTCCGCGCCGGAGGAGGCGGACCAGGTCAGCGTCGGCGTCGAATTGGTCGCGCTCTTGTCGGATGGAGAGGTGAGGTTGAACGAGCCGGGCGGATTGCAGGCAGCGGCGGCGGTCTTGAACGTGGCGCACCCGCTGGTTGTGAACGGACAAGTGCTGGCGCTGGTTTTCTTCGCTACGACACGCCATTCGTAGGTCGTGCTGGCGGCCAGCGTCGGTGGGTTGAAGCTGGTATTCGACGTCGTGAATTGTGGCGTGCCCGTGCAGGCTCCCGATCCCGACACGCCGAAGTAGACGTCGTACGTGTCAGCGCCGCTGACCGCACTCCACGTCAGCGTTGGAGTGGAAAAGACGTTCTGCGAACCGTCCGACGGCGACTGAACGGATGGAGAGCTGGTGAGACAGCCGACGGTGAACTGCTTGCCTGTTGATTGCAGTCCGGAGGCGCAGTTCGGGATGTTGGCGCGGACGACCCAGGTGTATGTACCGGGGGAAAGGCCGGCCGCCGGACCGCTGCAGGAATTTGCGGTCGGGCTGGCGGTGGAGCAAACGAGAGTTCCCGAGGGAGTCCCCGTGCCGGCAAAGACGTCATAGCCGGTGACGCCGGATGCCGTCGAGGGCGTCCAACTGAAGGTGATCGGTACGTTCGCGCTCTGATTCGTTCCGATGGGCGATTGCGGTACTGGTGCGCCGTTCGCCGGACACTGCGCGAACGCCTGCCCGCCAAACGCCAGTCCGGCGCACAGCAGTACAGCGGATCGAATGTTCATGGTCATTCCCCTAGGTCCCGGTTAGACGAACCCAACCCGTCTGACGTTGACGTGACTGTAACGCCACTCCGTGCGTAATGTGGTGACTTCCCTCACGGTCTCCTTCGCTGGCGGCCACATCCGAAGCGAAGGGATGTTCCAAAACCATGGGGAAGCGTTCGCAGGTGCCTCATCAACGGGACAGGCGGGCGATTTTCGAGTGCGGATTCTGGAAGGACTTCAGCAGACGCCTGAAAGATTCTGCTCCTCGGAGAGAACGTTTCACTCCACCTGGAGAAAGTTCTCTCCAACCTAAAGAGAGCTCTCTCCAACCTAAAGAGAGTTCTTTCCAACCTAAAGAAAGCTCTTTCCAGCCCAAAGAGAGTTCTTTCCAACCTAAAGAAAAGTCTTTCCAACCCAAAGAAAAGTCTTTCCAACCCAAAGAAAAGTCTATCCAACCCAAAGAAATTTCTTTCGTAACTAAAGAAAGGTCTTTCCAACCCAAAGAAAAATCTTTCCAACCCAAAGAAAAGTCTTTCCAACCCAAAGAAAAGTCTTTCCAACCCAAAGAAGAGTCTTTCCAACCCAAAGAAAGTTCTTTCGTACCTAAAGAAAGGTCTTTCCAACCTAAAGAAAGTTCTTTCGTACCTAAAGAAAGTTCTCTCCAACCTAAAGAAAGTTTCTCTCTGCCAAGAGGAAGTTTCTCTCCGGCGTGGAAGGGATCAGGTCGAAAACGAAAATGACGACAGCTTGCTTAGAGCCGAATATTAGTAGCGGATGGTGGTCCGTTTCGGGTTCGTCCTGCCCCCGTCCGACCTGGGTCTT
>Ga0307470_10000279_pt1 | contig 31336 bp, 25 predicted proteins | sample atmos_gasesAM3C__FD_204565 | JGI IMG/M metagenome (GOLD analysis project Ga0307470, IMG submission 204565) | Hardwood forest soil microbial communities from Morgan-Monroe State Forest, Indiana, United States - atmos_gasesAM3C_05 | ecosystem: Environmental > Terrestrial > Soil > Temperate forest... | reverse complement strand
GGCGCAAGGTCTTGTTTCTTTGGGGGCTGATGGCGCTCTCCGTTGTGTACTATTTTCTGCTGCCGATCGGCGCGGCCTACTATCAAGATCTGTTCAAGGTCCGTGTGTGGGGCGTCGTCAACGTCGGATTGTTGTTCGCGCTCAGCGAGTTCGTGGTGGCGTGGGCCATTGCGCTGGTCTATTCGCGCAAGGCGAGCCAGGATTTCGACCGGATGGCGGAAGAGATTGCGGCCGAGTTCAGCGGCAGAAAGGCTGTTCGACGAGAAAGCATCGCATGACACCGTCATCTCGGAAGCGCTCCATGGTTGCGCTGCTGGCGGTCGTGCCCCTCGTCGCCGCACCGGCCGTTGCTCAAGCCGGTGTTGGGGAGAACTACCGCTGGCTGACCTTTACGGTGTTCGCCGCGGTCATCGTGGTCACCATGTACGTCACCTATCTGGCGGCGAAGCGGGTGCGTTCGGCGTCGGACTTTTATACCGCGGGCGGCGGCGTGTCGGGACTGCAAAACGGTTGGGCGATCGCCGGCGACTATTTATCGGCAGCCTCCTTTCTGGGCATTGCGGGGCTCATTTCACTGTACGGCTATGACGGGTTCATGTACTCCGTGGGCTGGCTGGTCGCCTACGTCACGGTACTGCTGCTCATCGCCGAGCCGTGCCGCAATATCGGCCGTTACACGCTCTCGGACATCTTGGCGTATCGAAACGATCCGCAGAAGACGCGCATCGTCGGAGCGCTCTCGACCATCACGGTGTCGACGTTCTATTTGACGGCGCAAATGGTCGGCGGCGGGGTGCTGGTGAAGACGCTGATCGGCATCAATTACGAGACCTCGGTCGTTGGGGTGGGTATTTTGATGCTGGCCTACGTGCTGTTTGGCGGCATGGTGGCGACCACATGGGTGCAGATTATCAAGGCGGTGTTGCTGGTGTCTGCCTCGATCGTGATCGTGGTCCTGGTGTGGGCGCCGTATGGGTTTTCCCTGCCGGGGTTCCTGGCCGATGTGGTCGCAGACCCGAAAGTGCAGGCGCGGGTGGCGAGTTTGCTGGGAGATCCGGCCAAGGCGATGAGCGCGGCGCAGTTGGGGCAGCGCTTTCTGGAGCCTGGGTTGTATTTCAAGGCGCCGATCGATCAGATCAGCCTCGGCATGGCGCTGGTGTTCGGCACCGCAGGGCTGCCGCATATTTTGATGCGCTTCTTCACGGTGCGCACGGCAGTGCAAGCGCGCCGATCGGTGGTCTGGGCGATGGTCATCATCGGCGGCTTTTACGTGCTAACGCTGTTTCTGGGCTTCGGCGCGGCGCGCCTGGTGGGCTCGGCCAATATTGCGGCGGTGGATGCCGGAGGCAATATGGCAGGCCCTCTGCTCGCCCAATTCATCGGCGGTGGACCGGGTGCGTTTTTCGGCAATTTCATGCTGGCATTCGTCTCGGCAGTGGCCTTCGCCACCATCGTCGCGGTGGTGGCCGGACTGGTGCTGGCCTCCGCCTCGGCCATGGCGCACGACTTGTTCGTCGGCGTGATTCGCGCCGGCAAGGAGACCACGCCCAAGGGCCAGGTGCAAGCGGCGCGCGTCGCCACTCTCGTTGTAGGGGCCATGTCGATCGGCATCGGCATCGCGGCGAAAGGTCAGAACGTCGCGGTGCTCGTGGGTCTGGCCTTCGCCGTCGCGGCCAGCGCGAATTTCCCATGTGTGCTCTTGACCTTGTACTGGAAACGCTGCAACACGGGCGGCATCGTGACGGGCATGTTGATGGGCACCATCGCGGCGGTGGGCCTGACGCTGGTATCGCCCAACCTGACCTACCCGAAAGCGATCAAGGCGGCCGCCCACAAGGTGCTCGATGACGCGCCAGCCAGGCGTGCGGCCGCCTCCGAGGCGCTGGCCTCGGCGGATGCGGCCAGTGCCGCCAAAGCGGCCAAGGATCTGGCCGCCCTCGACAAGGTCATAGCCAAGGCGAATGCCGATTTGACCAAGTGGGCCCACGAGGAAACTTCGTTCATGGGCTTCGAGAAGCCGCTGTTCGAACTAAAGAATCCCGGCTTGATCTCGATTCCCATCGGCTTCCTCGGTGTGATCTTCGGTTCGTTGCTGTTCCGCGACCGGCGCGCCGAAGATCTGTGGAACGAAGTGTACGCGCGCCAGAACACTGGGTTGCTGGTGTCCAAGTCTGTCGCCGTTTGAACCGGCGCGCTGCGGGGGAAAATAATTCTAAGGAAAATCCTACGCCGCCAATGTAGGGGGAACCTTCAATGGATTCTCCGTCGACGCCGCCTATGAGGATGAAAAGGGCGCCGCTAACCTAAAAGTTCTTCGACGATGTTCCGACGCCGCTGCTTCGCACACCGGCCGGCCGGGATCCTAGGGTGCCCGAGCAAGGGGGAGGGACCGTCATGTTTTCCGGCTGGCTGCTGTCGTTGTTGGCATTCGCCTACATTGGATGCCTGTTCGGTATCGCCTTCTACGGCGATCGACGGCGGATCTACCCCAACCATCGCCGTCTGAGGCCCTTCATCTATGCGCTCGCGCTCGGCGTTTATTGCACCTCCTGGACTTTCTTCGGAGCGGTCGGCAGTGCTGTGCGCGAAGGGTGGAGCTATCTACCGATTTATCTGGGACCGGCACTGGTGTTCCTGTTCGCACTGCCGCTCATGGAAAGGCTGGTAGAGATCGGACGCGCACAAAAGGTGGGTTCGATCGCTGATTTCATGGCTTCGCGTTTTGGCAAGAGCCGATCGATCGCTGTGTTGGTGACGGTGATCGCCTTTTCCGCTGCGATTCCCTATATCGCGCTGCAATACAAGGCCGTCGCCGCGAGTATCGACGTGCTGACCACGGTCGTCGCGGGACCTGTGCCCTGGTATCGAGACAAAGCCCTTGTCGTCGCGATGATAATGTCGCTGTTTGCGGTGTTGTTCGGCGCCAGGCGCGTGGATGCGACCCGGCACCGCGAGGGTCTGATGCTGGCGATAGCGTTCGAATCGCTGCTGAAGGTCCTCGCCTTCGTCGCCGTCGGCACCTTTGCGTGCCTGCACTTACGCGGCCGTCCGTGGGCTTTACCGGCGCAATTGGCCAGCGCGAATACGCTGCTGAACGGCGAAGCGCTGATGAGCACCGTACTCGCGGCGGCGGCAATCGTTTGTCTGCCGCGGCAATTTCAAGTCGGTGTCGTCGAGTGCGCGCAAACCAGCGACCTGAAAATTGCGCGTTGGCTGCTGCCCACGTACCTCGGTCTGTTCTCGATCGTAGTGCTGCCGGTGGTGGCGCTGGCTGCGATTGACGGACTGCACAGCGCGTCCGATTCGTTGATTCTGACGCTGCCGATGAGCTACGGCGCCCGCTGGCTGACCGTCCTCGTCTTCTTGGGAGGTCTATCTGCGGCCACTGCAATGGTGGTTGTTTCCAGCACCGCACTCGCCACGATGATTTCCAACGACATCGCGGCCCCCGTGTTATGGCGCCAGCGGCTGGAGGAGGGTGGGAGTTTGGGACCGCGCGTGCTGTGGGTGCGACGCGCAGTCATCGTGACGCTCGCGCTGCTGGCCTTCGCGTACTATCGCTCTAGTTCGGGTTCGATCAGCCTCGCGGCAATCGGCCTGCTTTCGTTCGCCGCCGTGTCCCAATTCGCACCGGGCATTTTCGCGGCGCTCTATTGGAGTGGGGCCAGCCGTTCCGGCGTATTTTGGGGGATGCTGAGCGGGTTCATCGCGTGGGGCTATCTGTTGTTCTTGCCCAATCTGCAGGCCGGCGGATTGCCGGTACCAACGATATTCGCGTTGCAATGGAGGTGGACGTCGTTGTTGCCGCCCGCGCTGATGGACTTTTCGCGCTTCGACGGCATCGGGTCGCGGGCACTGGTTGCGCTCAGCCTGAATGTATTCGTGATGTTGATCGTGTCGGCGCGACGCGGCGTGACACTGCAGGAGCGATTGGCCGCTCGCGCCTTCGTAGCGCCAAAGGGGCCTGCGGCAGGGCTTACCGCGATCACGTCCAATGTAGGAGACCTCGAAACTGTGGCCGCGCGAATCATCGGCGCCGTTGCGGCACGACAGGCCTTACAGGAGTATGCGGCGCAAACCGGCCGTGCGGTGCCCAAGCCGGCCGAGCCGGCCGACCGGGGGCTGCTGCAGCATTTTGAGCGTGTATTGGCGGGCTCGATTGGTTCTTCATCCGCGCGCGTGGTGCTGACGCACGCACTAAAACGTAAAGGTCTCGAGGTCGACGAGGTTGCCGAACTGCTCGATGAGACGTCGCAGGAGCTGCGTTTCAGCCGCCAGCTGCTGCAGGCGACGATGGAAAACGTCACGCAAGGCATTAGCGTCGTGGATGCGCAGCTGCGAATCGTCGCGTGGAATCGTCGCTATGTGGAGATGTTCGGATATCCTGAAGGCATGATGAGCATCGGCCGGCCGGTCGCCGACCTCATGCGTTGGAATGCCGAACGGGGTGAATTGGGAAGCGGCAACCGCGAAGATCTCGTCGCGAAGAGGCTGGCCCATTTGCGTGCCGGCACCGCGTACACCTACCAACGCGTGCGCCGCAATGGCAAGGTGTACAGCATCCATGGGCAGCCCATGTCCGGAGGCGGATTCGTCACCACCTACACGGACATCACGGACTTCAAGCGCCACGAACAAGCCCTGCTCGAGGCCAAACAGGGACTGGAGGAGCGTGTAGCGCACCGGACGCAGGAATTGAGCAGATCGCTGGAGGCCCAGCGCGTCGCCAAACAGGAGGCTGAAAGGGCGAACGTGAGCAAGACGCGGTTTTTTGCCGCTGCCAGCCACGATTTACTGCAGCCGCTCAATGCGGCCAGGCTGTTCGTCTCGGCGCTGGAATCGCGGGCACGGCAGCATCCGGAAATTCAGGAGTTGGCGAGCCGCATCGACGCCTCGATGCGCGCCGCCGAAGAGCTCCTCAATGACTTGCTGTACATTGCACGCTTGGACAGCGGCTCGCTCAAGCCGGACATCACGCGCTTTTCCATCATCGACTTGCTGGAGGAGCTGCAGCGGCAATACGCGCCGCTCGCGGAAGGGCGGCATTTGCGGCTGAGTGTCGTTGGGTGCCGCGATGTCGTCTGCAGCGATCGGGTACTGCTCAGGCGAATCATTCAGAATTATCTGTCCAACGCGCTTCGCTATACCGAACGCGGCGGCGTCGTGCTGGGATGCCGGCGGCGCGGGGGCGAAGTGGAGGTCGCGGTATACGACACCGGCCCCGGCATCGCGGAACACCAGCGGCAACGCATGTACGGCGAATTCACCCGTCTCGAACAAGATTCGCCGTGGGGCGAGAAGGGGCTGGGGCTTGGCCTGTCGATCTGCGACCGTCTCGGGCGGCTGATGAACCATACATTGACGTTTGTCAGCCTACCGGGCCGCGGCTCGGTATTCGGTGTTCGGGTGGCCCGCGACACGAAGGCGCGGCGGCCGGCGCGCATTGAACCCCCGCCCCCCGTGTTTGACCCGGTCGGACTGCTTGGACTGCGGGTGTTGTGCGTGGACAACGACGGCGCAATTCTCGACGGCATGGAAGCGCTGCTCGGGCAGTGGGACGTGCAGGTGGTAAAGTCGCGCGACACTGCAGAAGCAACCAGAATCTGCGCGCAGACCGACATCGACGCGATCTTGGCCGATTACCACCTAGGCGACGGCATCGATGGAATCAGGCTGCTGCAGCGCCTCAGTGAACATCTCGCTCCTCCCTTTTGCGCGGCGCTGATCAGCGCGGATCACGGCGCCGAGGCCACCCTGGCCGCGCGAATGGCCGGCTTTCCACTTCTTCACAAACCCCTGCGCCCGGCGGCGTTACGAGCCCTCCTCAGCGCGTTCCGGCGGATGCGCGGCACGGCCAGGGCCGCCGGTGCGGCGCTCTAGGACCAAGGTCGTAGAGGTCGATGGGGCCAAGAATGATAGAAAGTTGGCGAAACCCGCGACGCCTACGCGGGCATCGGGATCAATAGATGGAAGAGAAGGACATGAGCCATCCGACACGCATTCATGACTTGAATTACGAATTCCTCATCGTCGATGACCACCCGCTGTACCGCGCGGCGCTCAAGGGCGCCGTGGAGACAGCCTGCAGCGGCAGCAGATTCCTAGAGGCTGATAGTGTTGCAAGCCTGCTCGATTTGCTAGAGCAGCATCCGGGAGCCGATCTTCTGCTGCTCGACTTGAATCTACCCGGGGCGTATGGCTACAGCGCCTTGGCGCACCTGCGTGGGTCGCATCCCGAACTGCCGGTGATCGTCGTCTCCGCCATGGACGATTCGCGCACCATCCGCAGGGCAATGGCATTCGGCGCCCAAGGCTTCGTCTCCAAATCGGCCGATGCCACCACCATCGGTGATCACGTTCAGGCCGTGCTGCGCGGCGAACTCGTGACCCCGACCGGTGTGGGGCGCGCCGGGCATGCAGACCTGGATATCGATGCCCTCGATGCCGCTGAGCGCATGGCTCAACTGACACCGCAGCAATTCCGCGTATTCGCGATGCTATGTTCGGGGCGGCTCAACAAGCAGATTGCCTCCGACCTCAATATCACGGAAGCGACGGTCAAGGCGCATATGACCGCTGTCTTACGCAAACTGGGAGCCGCCAGCCGCACTCAGGCAGTCCTGATCGCGAGCCGCCTGGCCTCCGACTCGAGAGCGATCCCAGCGCTGCCTGAAGGGCTCGACTGAACATCAGAACCTTCACGGACTGCGCCGCCCAGCGGACGCACGGCGACCGTACGCGGCGCGCCGGCCGTGCGCTCACCCGCGCATCGGCGTACGGCGCACGATCAGGCATGCCACCGGCACGACGAACATCGAAAGGACGAGCGCTGTAATCATGCCGCCGATCATCGGCGCGGCAATGCGGCGCATGACCTCGGATCCCGTGCCGCTGCTCCACATGATCGGCAGCAAGCCCGCAATGACGACGGAGGCGGTCATGATGATCGGCCGCACGCGCAGCGCAGCCCCCTCGATAATCGCCTCGGCGAGCGCGTGTCCGTCCGCAAGCGTGCCGGCCGCCCGGCGCCTGTCGATCGCGGAGTTGATGTACACGAGCATGACGACGCCGATCTCGGACGCGACGCCCGCGAGTGCGATGAAGCCGACCGCCGACGCAATCGACATATCGTAGTCGAGGAGATGCATGAGCCACAGGCCGCCGACGAGCGCAAACGGCAGCGTCGCCATGATGATCAAGGCGTCGTTCGCTCGACGGAACACGACGACGAGCAGCACGAACACGGTCGCGAACACTGCGGGCACCACGATCTTCAGGCGCTGCGTCGCACGCTCGAGATACTCGAACTGACCGGACCAGGAGATCGAATAACCGGGCGGCATCCTGACTTTTTCCGCGACGGCGTGCTGTAGGTCCCGCACGGCAGAGCGCAGGTCCCGCCCGCGGAAATCCACATAGACCCAACCGGACTGGCGGCCATTCTCGCTCTTGAGCATCGAGGGCCCGTCGGTCACGGCAATGCTCGCGACGTCGTTCAAGCGAAGCTGTGCACCGCGCGCGGTCAGCATGGGCAGCAGCCGCAGTGCCTCGACCGAATCGCGCGCGTCGCGGGGGTAACGTACGTTGATCGGGAAGCGCTGCAGACCTTCGACCGTTTCGCCGATGTCGTCTCCGCCCACGGCGGCCGCGACCACGCTTTGCACGTCGCTCATGTTCAAGCCGTAGCGCGCGGCCCTCGCACGGTCAATGCGCACATCGATGTAGCGCCCGCCGGTGAGCCGCTCGGCGAACGCCGAGCTCACGCCGGGAACTTCCCTTGCGACGTGCTCGACGTCGGAGAGCACGCGGTCGATCTCGCGGAAATCGGGACCCGCAACCTTGACGCCGACAGGACTTTTGATGCCGGTGGAGAGCATGTCGATGCGCGCGCGCACCGGGGGCACCCATACGTTGGACAGCCCAGGCACCCGCACGGTGCGGTCAAGCGCTTCGACCAGCTTCCCGGGCGTCATCCCGGGCCGCCATTCGTCGCGCGGCTTGAACTGAATGACCGTCTCGATCATCTCGAGCGGCGCGGGATCGGTTGCCGTATCGGCGCGTCCAGCCTTCGCGAATACGTGCGCGACTTCCGGCACCGATCGGATGAGGCGATCGGTTTGCTGCAGCAACTCGCCCATCTTGCCCACGGAAATGCCCGGCGGGGCGGACGGCATGTACAAAAGATCGCCTTCGTTGAGCGCCGGCATGAATTCGCCGCCGATACGGCTCGCCGGCCAGAGCGCCGAGGCGGCGATCCCGAGCGCGAGCGCAACGGCCACCCTCGGTACGCGCAGCACGGCGCCCAGCGCACGTCGATACCCTCCGGCAAGTATGCGATTGAGGGGATTCTCGAGCTCGCTCGGAACTCGTCCGCGGATAAAGTAGCCCATGAGGACAGGGATCAGCGTCACCGACAGCGCGGCGGCGACGGCCATGACGTACGTCTTCGTGTAGGCGAGCGGGGAGAAAAGGCGTCCCTCTTGCGCCTCGAGCGTAAAGATCGGAACGAACGAAAGCGTGATGATGAGGAGCGAAAAGAAGAGGGCGGGACCGACTTCTACCGACGCCTCTGCGATCAGGTGCCATCGCGTCCTGGGGTCTGGGCTCGCACCGTGGTGCGTCTGCTGCCACGCCTCGATGTGCTTGTGCGCGTTCTCGATCATCACGACCGCGGCGTCCAGCATCGCGCCGACCGCTATGGCGATGCCGCCGAGCGACATGATGTTCGCGTTGATGCCCTGATGCCGCATGACGATGAACGCGATGGCGACACCGACGGGGAGGGACACCATGGCCACGAACGCGGATCGAAAGTGAAATAGAAACACCAAGCACACCAGCGCCACGACTGCGAATTCCTCCGCGAGCGTGCTGCGGAGGTTGTCGACGGCGCGGCGGATGAGGCTCGAGCGGTCGTACGTGGTCACCACTTCTACGCCGGGCGGCAGCGCGCTTTTGAGCGACGCCAGCTTTGCCTTGACCGCGTCGATCGTCTCGAGTGCGTTGGCGCCCGAGCGCATGACGATGATGCCCCCGGCGACCTCACCTTCGCCGTCGAGCTCCGCGACGGCGCGGCGCATCTCGGGCCCGACCTGCACGTGCGCAACGTCGGCGAGCGTGATCGGCACACCGGCGTCGCTGACGGCTAGCGCAATGCCTCGGAAATCGTCAAGCGACTGCAGGTAGCCCGACGCTCGAATCATGTACTCCGCTTCGCCAAGCTCGAGAACGGAGCCGCCCGTCTCCTGGTTCGAGCGCTGCACGGCGTCGATCACCTTGCCGAGCGGAATGTTGTAGGCCCGCAGCCGATCCGGATCGAGAACGATCTGGTATTGCCGGACCATGCCGCCGACGCTCGCCACCTCGGCGACGTTCGGCACCGTCTTGAGCTCGTACTTGAGGAACCAGTCTTGCAGCGCACGAAGCTGCGAGAGGTCCGCGTGACCCGTGCGGTCGACGAGCGCATATTCGTAGACCCAGCCGACGCCCGTCGCATCCGGACCGAGCGACGCCTTCGCCTGCGCCGGAAGTCTCGATTGCACCTGGTTCAGATACTCGAGCACGCGCGAACGGGCCCAGTAGAGATCCGTGTTGTCGTCGAAGAGAACGTAAACGAACGAGTCGCCGAACATGGAATATCCGCGCACCGTTTTGGCGCCGGGTACCGAGAGCATGGTCGTCGCGAGCGGATACGTCACCTGATGCTCGACAATCTGCGGCGCCTGACCGGGAAACGTCGTGCGGATCGTCACCTGAACGTCCGAAAGGTCGGGGATCGCGTCGATCGGCGTGCGTAAGAGCGAGGCGGCGCCCCACGCGGTGAAGAGCGCGGTAGCGAGCAGCACGAGCAGGCGGTTGTCGATCGACCAGCGGATGAGCCGCGCGATCACGCGTTCACTCGGCGCGTTGTGGTCCGCCGTGCACCCCATCGCGGCGCGCGCCGGCCGCGCCATCGACGTTGTGATCGGCGGCCATTGCTGCGCGCATATGGTCCGTACCGGTCGCGGGCATCTCGTTCATGCGCTCCAGCGCAGCCTTCAGGTTTGCTTCGGAGTCGATGAGAAATTGGCCGGACACGACGACGCTGTCGCCGTCGCGAACGCCCTTGCGAATCTCGGTCTGCCCGCGGCTTTCGATGCCCGTCTCCACGTCGACGGGCGCGAAGTGCCCCTCCCCTCGGGCGACGATGACAGCGGTACGCTTGCCAGTCCGGATCACGGCTTCGCTCGGCAGGAGAACGGCGTCTGTTCGGCGCGTTGGCGCGAACTCGATGGTCGCGAACATGCCCGGGACGAGGCGGCCGCCGGGGTTCGCAAGTTCGATGCGCGCCTTGAGGGTTCGCGTGGTCGCGCTGACCTCGGGCAGAATCGCGCTCACGCGTCCTTTGAACAGCGCTCCGGGCAGCGCGGGCGTGCGCGCCTGGACGGCGTTGCCGGGTCGCACCTCCGCTGCGGCGCTCTCCGGCACCTCGGCATTCACCCACACCGTCGCGAATCCATTCAGACGAAAGAGCGGTGCGCCAAGGGCGACCGTCAGTCCTTCGCGTGCCGAAAGCTCGCCGACCACGCCGTCGATCGGCGACGTGATCGTGAACCGCGTCTGCACGGCATCCCGGGCATCGACCGTGCGAATTTGCTCTTCGCTCATGCCGGCGAGCCGCATCCGTTGCTCGGCCGCGTCCGCGAGCCCGCCGAGCGCGAGCGCGTCGACGTCGCTGCGAAGCCGCTTGGCTGACAGATACTCCTCCTGCACCGCGATCCATTCCGGCACGTAAAGCTCCGCCAGCGGCTGGCCCTTGCGCACGGGATCGAGCTCGGCGCGAACAAAGAGCTTTTCCACGAAGCCGTTGCTCCGCGCTTGCACGAGCACGACGTCGCGCTCGTTGTAAGCGACGTTGCCGACCGCCGAGATCTCGCCCGAGAGCGATCCGGCCACGGCCTTGGCCGTTCGTACGCCGAGGTTCTGCTGAAACCGCGGGTCGATGGCGACACCATCTGTGTCGGGTGCGTCGTCGGCATAGACGGGCACGAGCTGCATGTCCATGAACGGAGACTTGCCCGGCTTGTCGAATCTCGGCCCGGGCACCATCGGATCGTGCCAGTAAAGCACGCGCTTGCCGGTTGACGAATCGACGTCCCCTGCCTTGAGCGCGGGCGAGTTCGCCCCGGCCGAAGACGCAGCGCGCGCTTCGATCGCGGTACCGACGATGCCGGACGCCTTCGTGCGGCCGCGCTCGATGCCCGCTTCGAACGCTGCGTATGCGACGAGCGCGAGAGCGACCGTGGCAGGGGCGCCGATTCCGAGCGCGCGGCGGTTCATCGCGAACGCTCCTGGCTCGAAGGTCCGCTCGGCTCGGTCGGGAATGTCTCGGGGAGCGCGAAGTCGAGGCGCGCCCACATCCGGGCGGCTTCGCGCTCCATCTCGACACTTTGCATTCGCGCCTCGCTCTCCGCGCGGTGAGCGCCGAGCACGTCGGCGAGGCTCGCCTTGCCGCCGCGATACGCGACAAGGATGGCCTCCGTGCGCTGGCGTGCGAGCGGCACGAGTTCGTTCGCGTAGCGGTTGCGCCGGTCGCGCGCGTGTTGCCACTCGTCGATCAGGATCCGCGTTTCCGCCACCTTCGCGCGAAGCGTTTCGGCTCGCGCCGCGCGGGCTCCATCGCGTCTCGCGAGCATCAGCGCAATTTCTCGCGCAGATTGCCGGTTGGCTCGCGCGAGACGCACGTCGTTCGCCGCGAGATCCTCCTGCCTCTCGAGGAGGGCGACCTCGGGAAGCCGTGCGAGGTCCCCCTCGAGCGCCGCGGACCTGAGTTGGATCCGATCGATGTTGGGCGGCGCGGCGAGCGGCGCATCGCCCGCGTCGCCCACCCAGCGCTCGAGCGCGATCCTCGCAGCACGCACGCCGTGCTCGAGCCCGCTCGATTTGTCCTCGAGCATGACGAGCGCGCCGCGCGCGCCGTAGAACTCGGCCTGGCTCAAGCGTCCGGCCCAATACATGCTTTCGGCCCCTTCGAGTTCACCCTGCGCGGCCTTGAGCCCTTCGCCGGCAATGCGTGTCAGCTGTTCGGCGTAATAGCAGTCCAGCCAGGCGAGCGCGGTCTCGCGCGCGACGTCAACGCTCGTGGCCGTCTTCTGGGCGGCGGCGCGATCGGCGTCGCGCGCGTAGCGCTCTGCGAGCGCCTCGCGCTGCTCAGGGCTCGTGAGCTCGTGGGCGACGCTGATGCGGCGCATCGGATTGGCGTCTCGCCCGAAACTCAAGGCGTCGGCGTCGTCGACGGGCAGGGGAGCGATGCCCATCTGGTGCGTCGCCTCGGGCGATTGTGCGGGCGCGACCGCTAAGTCATGCGCCGCGGCGATGGCCGCGTCGTACGCGCTCATCTGCGGTGAGCGCTCGATGGCGAGCCGTTGCGCTTCGGTCAGCGAGAGCGACGCCGGTGCGGCGACGGCGGCCCCCATGAGCGCGGCCGTTGCGCACGACGCGAACGCCTGTGCGAGCGCCGCCTTCGCGCGCCCGCGCCGGGCGGCGATCGCCCGGCGCGGGATGCTGCGGATTGCCGCTGTGCGCGGGCCCTTAGTCTCCAGCGGAGTGCGCCTCGACGAAGCAGTTCTGCGAGTTTTCCTTGCACGCTTTGTCGAAGCCGACCAGGGCTTTGCGACGGGCGGCGAGCTGAACCGGCGACTTGAAAGGCGCGATGATCTGCTCGAGCGTGTAGACGACCCCGTTCTTCACGACGTAGCGCACCGCCGCCGCGTCCTTGAGGTCCTCGAGCGGATTGCCATCGACGATCGTCAGGTCGGCGAGCTTGCCCACCTCGACGGTGCCGAGATCCTTGTCCTTGTAAGCGATCTTGGCGGCGTTGATGGTCATGGACTGGAGCGCCTGAAAATTCGACATGCTCAAGCCCAGCGCCATCAGATTCGAATGGTTCGTGACGCCCGGGGGATTGAGCGGCACGTCCGTCCCGATCGCGAACAGTGCACCGGCGTCGATTGCTCTCGCGTCGTCGTCGGTCGCAACCTTGATTGCGGCGATCTGCGCCGCCGTCGGCGGGGTCAACGACAGCAGGTTGCTCACGTACGGAATCGGCATCAGCACGTTGAAGCGATCGCCGCCCAGCAGGATCGGGCTCTGCGCAGCCAGCTGGTTCGCACTGAGCGTTTCGGTCAAGTGCACCTCGCCGAGACCGACCAAGGCATTGACATCCTGGTACGCGACGCCCGTCGGCGACTTCGCCCAGCCATAGCCCATCCGCTGCGTGGCCTGCAGGTGCGTGATCCCTTGGAGACCCGTCGAGTAGCCGGGATACAACAGGTGCGTGCCGCTCGGAATGCCCATCCTCTGCGCCGCCGCGGCGAACCGCCTCATCGCCGGGATCGGATCACGCACGTACGTCTTGATCCAATCGATGTCGACCGCGGCAAAGCGTGTCGCTTCGAGATCCGCGACCTGCGCGTTTGGGACCGCGCGCGACATGTCGTAGGACACGCGATTCCCTTCGAGCAGCGGTGTCGACGTGAAGAGCCGCGGACCGATCAGGTTGCCGGCATCGAGTGCTTCACGGATCTCGGTGCTCGCGTAGATCGGACCCGCCACCGACTGCACCGACGTGAACCCGTACGCGAACATCGCTGCCCAGACCAGGTTGAATTGGCTGCCCTGGTAGACGTTCAGCGGATGAAAGTGCGGATCCCACAAGCCCGGCAGCACCGTCTGCCGCGACGCGTCGACGAAAGTAGTTCCCGGCGTCTGCGGATGATCGGCGTGGTGCGGCTCGATCGAGGCGATGCGGTTACCCTTGATGATGATGTCGACGTTCCTGTTCACTTCCGGCGAGCCGCCCCACCACAGCTGGCCCGCGTGGATGATCGTGGTGCCGGTCGGCGCCGCCGGCGTGTAAGTCATCCGGAGGGGAACATCCTGCTGGCCCGTTCCGTCGACCTTGATCTTCTTGAGCTTGCCCGCCGACATGTACAGAAGGGTCTGCGAGTCGGCCTGCCACGTCGGCATGTCTGCAACCTCGTTGGTGATCTGCACTGCGGGACCCGACGGCACGCCATTCGCGTTGGTCGGCATCACCTTGAGCACGGAGTCGCTGATGAAAGCGACATTCGTGCCGTCGGGCGACCACACCGCTGCGCCTTCGGTGCGGTCGGAGATCGTCGCCGGCGCCGGCCCGACGGCATACCACGTCGCCGATTTGGTCGCGATGTCGATGACCCGCAGCTTGTTGTAACCCTCGCGGAACCGTGGATTCACGCGGTCGTTGTCGGTGACCATGATCTTCGTGCCGTCGGGCGACCAGGAAGGCCGGCCCACCTGAGGTTGGACCGAAAGCTGCGCCACGAGCTGCGTGCGCATGCGCGTCGCGATGTCCATCACTTCGGTCATTCCCGATCCGGTCGAGTAGGCAAGACGGTCCTGGGTCGGCGAGAGCGTCGGCTGGATCATCGAGACGCCCTGGATCGCGGCGAGGCGTGTGCGCTTCAGCGTGACGACGTCGATTTTGTCGACGGCGAGGTTGCCGGCGTTGTTCTTGTCGGTCGACCAGTAGATGAAGCGACCGTCTGCGGTCCACCGTGGATCGACGTCGCGATCCGTGTCGTTGGTGAGCCGCACCGGCGCCGTCCGCCGCGGATCCCCGTCGTGGTCGAGACCCGCGTCGTGGCCATGCTGCCCCGGCGCTTCGTCGATCTTCATCATCCAGAGGTCGTTCAGCGCGATGAACGCGATGCTCCGGCCGTCGGGCGAGATGACGGGACCGTTGATGCCCTTCACCGGCTGCGGCTTCGTGGCGCCCAGGCTCGGCCGCGTGGGCAGAGGCGTGATGACCGGGCGACGCAGGACCTGCGTCGCGCTGAACGCGACGGTTGCCGGGTTGCTGCCGTTTGCGTCACGCGTGTGGATTTTGCCGCTTGCGGTGTACACGAACTCGTGCGCGCCCATGAACTGCACCGGGAACGGGAACATGTCTTCGCCGTTCGTGACCGCGTTGCCATTGACGACGAGGTTGCCCGCCGTGTTCTGGTACACGAGGGTCTGGCTGTCTGGCGTCCACTGGGGATAACTGCCGCCGCCGAACTGCGTCGGTGCAGCGCTCAGGTTCGCCGGCATCGTGTAGATCGTGTTGGCTGTGTTGACGAACGCGATCTTCGTGCCGTCAGGCGACACGACCGGGTTGCTCTCCACCCCTGTGCCCGTCGTGAGCTGCTGCAGTGCGCCGCCGAGCGTAACCGACCAGATCTTGTACTGCTTGTCGTTGCTGCGGTCCGACGAGAAGATCAGCCTGCTCGAGTCCGGGTACCACGACGGCTCGCGGTCGTCGAAAGGACCGCTCGTCAGCGCGTGAAGTTGCGAACCGTCCGGTTTCACCACCCAGATCCCGTAGTTGGCCGCCGTCGAATAGTTCTGGAACGCGATCCACTGCCCGTCGGGCGACCATGCGGGCTGAGTCGATTCAACGTCCCACGGCGTGATCTTCGTCGCCGTACCGCCGCTCGCGGGGATGATCCATAAACCGCCCTGGAGCGACAGGACCATCTTCGTGCCGTCGGGCGACGGCACGGCTGCCATGTTCGTGCCCTCATGCATCTCGACGGTGATATGCCTGGTGCGTCCCTGCAGCTCGTTTTGGTTGTCCGCTCCTCCGAAGCGCTGGTTGTCCGCTCCCGCGGAATTCTGCTCGAGCGTTTCGTCGGCGCGGGAGTATGCCGCGCCGCCGGCCAGCGCCGCGCAGGCAAGCAGCGACATCAAGCGAACAGGGATGGACGGAACGTTGCGCCGGGGTCGATGAAAAACATGCGTCGCTTCATGCGAGCCTTTCACTTGTTTCATGATTCTCTCACTCTGTGGTCTAACGTAAGTACGCACTAGCCCAGCCTTCATGGTTTCCCCCTTTAGGACGGCGGGGCGGTGCCCCTCCTTGAAGTTTTTTCAATCGGCGAAGGCCGACTCATCGTCCTCACCGATGCTGACGAACCTATCCGGTGGCTCGCGGAATTTGAAGTAGACCATCGTCGAATACCCGAGGCGCCCGAGGAGACGCGAACTTCAAGTAATCATGCTGCGAGTCCGTCTGGAATATCGCGCAATCCCTGAATAGGATCTGAGACAATTCCTCATTACACTCAGCTTTAAATTCAGGGGTTCTTCTTATGGACTTACGGCAACTGTGTGCTTTCGTCGATCGAGTCTGGGACGAATCGATTCTCGATCGGCTCAAGGCCTATGTGCGCATTCCCAATCAATCGCCCCACTTCGATCCACAGTGGGAACGCAACGGGTACATGGAGGAAGCGGTACAGCTGATGGCGGAATGGTGCCGCGTTCAGCCGGTTTCCGGCATTCGCGTCGAGATCCGCCGATTGCCCGGAAAGACACCGCTGCTTTTCATCGACATTCCCGGCGAATTGCCGGGTTGCGTCCTACTGTATGGCCACTTGGATAAACAGCCGGAATTCTCGGGCTGGTCGCCGGGCTTGGCTCCCTGGGAACCGGTGGTGCGCGATGGCAAGCTGTACGGGCGGGGCGGAGCCGACGATGGCTACGCCGTATTCAGTTCACTGACCGCCATTGCGGCGTTGCAAGCGCAGGGGGTAGCGCTGACTCGATGTGTCCTTTTGATCGAGGCGTCCGAGGAGAGCGGCAGCGTTGATTTGCCGGCGCATCTGGACGCATTGGGCGATGAGATCGGCGACCCTTCGTTGGTCGTCTGTCTCGATGCCGAGTGCGGTGATTATGAGCGGCTGTGGTGCACGACGTCGCTGCGCGGAAATCTCACCGGTCGCTTAACCGTCCGGGTGCTCACCGAAGGCGTTCATTCGGGGATGGCATCCGGCATCGCCCCGGCGCCCTTTCGCATTGCCGAGCAACTCTTGGCGCGCATCGAAGACCCGGCGACCGGCGACGTGTTGCTCGACGCCTTGCGCGTGACTATTCCTCCCGATCGAATCGCCCAGATTGCGTCGACGGCCAAGGTGCTCAATGAATCGATTGCGGGAAAATTGCCTTGGGTACTCCATGTTCGCGCGGTATCGAGCGACCCCCGCGAGCTCATCACCAACAGCACCTGGCGCGCCACGCTCGCCATCACAGGTGCGGACGGCCTGCCGCCCATATCATCCGCGGGGAATGTATTGTTGCCCGAACTTTCGTTCAAGCTCTCCGTGCGATTGCCCCCCACGTGTGCGGCGTCCGCGGCAGCCGATGTTCTAAAGACGGTGCTGGAAGACAATCCCCCCTATGGCGCCCAGGTCCAGTTTGAAGCCGACCCCGCCACCGACGGATGGAACGCACCGTCCTTTGCTCCATGGCTGGAACAGTCGATCGGCCGCGCCTCGCAATCCATATACGGTTGTAACGCAATGCATGCCGGCTGCGGCGGAACGATTCCGTTCATGGCCATGCTCGGCCGGCGCTTCCCGCGCACGCAGTTCTTCATCACAGGAGTTCTGGGCCCGCACTCCAACGCTCACGGCCCCAACGAATTTTTGCACATCGACTACACCAAGAAACTCACCGCATGCGTCTCCATAGTGCTGGCTGATCACGCGAAAGCTATAGAATAATCAATGTCTTGTGCGCATAATGTCGATAGTGGTGTATGTCGGAAAAATCGGTAGCCGGTAGACTGCGGCGCCGATGCGCAATCGCCCCGAGAGCTTCGTTCCGGCGCCGCGCGCCGCGCGTTCCGCTTCATCGGCAGATTCGATGACGATTTTGGCGCGCTCGAAGAACTGCTGTCCTGCCTCCGTCGGCGCGAGTCGATGAGTCGAGCGCAGCAACAATTGCACGCCGAGGCGTTTTTCGAGCTGCGCGATCGTTTTGGAAACAGCCGGTTGCCCCAGCTTGAGATCGCGGGCGGCCGCGGAGAACGAGCCCGTCTCGACGACGCGCACGAACGTCTCCATCGCCGCCAATCGATTCATCGTGGATATTCCTCGAAGGAATGAACCATATCATCGGGCGCCGGCCCGCTCAATGGCCGTGAGTGCGCGAAATGCTCCGGCGTAACCGGGAAGAACCCTGTGATCGAGATCTCGGCCAAATTCGCGTTCGCAGTGGTCGGCGAGATGAGAAGATACCCCTCGTATGCGAATCGCTGTCATGGGAGCAGGGGCGGTAGGATGCTACTACGGCGGCATGCTGTCTCGTGCGGGCCATCAAGTCATATTGATCGGGCGCACACGGCACGTGGAGGCCATTCATCAGCATGGATTGCTCATGGATACGACGCGATTTCGAGCGCGCGTTCCGGTCCGAGCCAGCACCGAGGTCAGCGACATCCAGGGTGCGTCACTGGTTCTTTGCTGCGTCAAGTCGAGCGATACCGAGACTGCGGGGGCGAACATGGCGCCCTTCGTCGAGCCCAATGCCATCTTGCTCAGCCTGCAAAATGGCGTCGATAACGCCGCGCGACTTCATGCGCAGCTCATGCGCACCGTGCATCCCGCCGTGGTCTATGTGGCCGCGGAGATGATGGGACCAGGACACCTCAAGCACCATGGCAGGGGTGAACTCGTGGTCGGGCCATCGGCGATGAGTAGGGAAATGCTCGAAGGCTTCGTGACTGCCGGCGTACCGGTGCACGTCTCGGACAATGTGGCTGGAGAGCTTTGGGCGAAGCTCATTTTGAACTGCGCCTACAATGCCATTTCCGCCATCACGAAGCTGCCTTACGGCCTTCTTTTCGAGAATGAAGGCGCGAGAGATCTCATGCGGTTGGTAGTGCATGAATGCCTTGCGGTGGCGCAGCGCGAGTCGATCACCGTGCCGGGTGATAGCTGGCAGGGAGTGGAGGGCATCGCGGCAACGATGGCGGCCCAGTTTTCCTCCACGGCCCAAGATTTGATGCGAGGGCGGCGCAGCGAGATCGATCATCTCAATGGCTATATCGTTCGGAGGGGCAAATCCTTGGCAATCGATACGCCGGCGAATCAAGCCCTATATTCCATCGTCAAGTTGCTGGAGAGCGCGTTTACTCCCGATCAGTGAGTAAGTGATCCATGTCCCACTTGAATGCGGCGCCTCTTCCACCATATGTACCGAGGGGTTCCCTCAATTTTGTGGCGCCCGCGCGGCGCAGGAAGTAATCATGGCAAGCAAGGTTTGGTTCATCACCGGCACGTCGAAGGGTTTTGGTCGGGTCTGGGCGGAGGCTGCGCTGGCGCGGGGCGATCGGGTCGCTGCGACGGCGCGCGACGTGAAGACGCTCGCCCCGCTGGTCGAACGCTACGGCGCTCAAGTCGCCGCGATCGCATTGGACGTCACCGACAAGACGGCGGTCGGGGCCGCGATCGCCGAGGCGCATGCACGCTTCGGCCGGCTCGACGTGGTGGTCAATAATGCCGGCTACGGACTATTCGGCACGATCGAGGAAGTCAACGAAGCCGAAGCCCGAGCTCAGCTCGAGACCAACTTGTTCGGCGCGCTCTGGGTGACTCAGGCCGCCTTGCCGATCATGCGCACGCAGGGCTCGGGCCACATCATCCAGGTGTCATCGATCGGCGGCGTCAACGCCTTCCCGACCGTCGGCCTTTACCACGCCTCGAAGTGGGGCCTCGAGGGATTCAGCCAATCGCTGGCTGCCGAGGTTACGGGCTTCGGCATCAAGGTGAGCATCGTCGAACCGGGCGGGTTCGCGACCGACTGGGGCGGCCCTTCGGCGGCACGTGCCAGGCAAATGCCGGCCTACGACGGCGCCCGCGCCGCAATCGCGGCGTTTCGCGGCAACAACGTCCCGGGCGATCCGGAGGCGACTGGCCCCGCGATCCTCAAAGTGGTCGATGCCAAGGATCCGCCGCTGCGCATCTTCTTCGGCTCCAGCGGCTTGCCGATGACGCGCGCGGAGTACGCCAGGCGAATCGAGATCTGGGAGAAATGGAACGACGTCTCCCTCGAGGCCCAGGGCGACTTGGCGGTGAAGCAGGGGCGCTAGGCGTGGACGACCGGCATGCCAAGCGGCGCGCACCCGTTTGAGGTGCCGAGAAGGCGGCTCTTTGGAAGCCCTTACGTGCTCCCTCGATCGGTAGCCGCGGCACTCGAGCAACTGTTCGAGGAGCCGGTGGATGGCGTGATCGTGATCGAGCACTCGCGCTACGCGAAGCTTCACCGGGGCATCTCGGCGACCACCCGGCCCAACCGCATCTTCCTGGCGATGAGCGGTGCCGAGTTCGCGGCAAGTCCGGAACTGCTCCTGCACGAGTATTATCATGTGCTGTGTCAGTGGCGCACGGGGTACCTGACCCGTTGGCGGTATGTCGTGGAGTCGGTGCGGCGCGGCTACCGGCGGAATCGATACGAAGAAGAGGCGCGCGAGTTTGCCGCCGCAGCCGTTGAGCAATACTGCAGGCTTCTATTTCCTCAGCGGGAGGACAGAGTGGATGGACTTTGTTATACTCCCGAATATTCTCGAAAGGAATAAGCGGGAGACCTCGTGGCCAATCAAGTCAAGCGATCCGCAAACCGCCGCGGATCGATAGCCGGGGAGGTGCCGCTCGAACTCTACGAGCACGCGCGCCGTCGATTACTGGTGAACGAGCCGATGATCGGATACGCGGTGCCGGGGAGCTCGGCCGCCCAAGCGCTGACAGCGGGAGAAATCGATGCTCTGGAATCAGTGGGGCTGTCGACTGCGGCTTGGACGCGCAGTGCGAATCAAGATCCGCTGATGCGCTCCATTGCTGACTATATGGCGCTGATCGAAACGAGTTTTACAACGGGCCAGGCCGCCAGTTACTTGAAACTCGACGTCAGTCGGATTAGGCAGCGCCTACGCGAACGATCGCTGTACGGTATCGAATATGATGGGGAACGGCGGTTGCCGCGCTTTCAGTTCGAACGCAAGCAGGTGCTGCCCGGACTTCGGGAAGTCATTGCGGCGCTACCGGAGCACCTCAATCCGCTCGATGTCGCGGAGTGGTTTCTATCGCCCAATCCGGATCTCAATGTGGCGGGACAAGATGCACCTTTCAGTCCTCGCGATTGGCTGCTGCACGGCGAACCCGTAACTACAGTCGTCGCCCTTGCGCAAGGGTTTGAATAAGCCCGGTGCGGTGCGGTCACCGGCTCGCGCGTGGCGAAATTTCCTCATTCACCGGGTCCGGCGGCGCTCTCGCGCTTGGTACCTTCTCTGTTTACGGTTGCTGCCGGCACACGCCTCGCGCGGGTGTATTACGCCGCCAGCCGCCATCGGATCGCGTGGAATGCCTTTAGGTATTTTGGCCCCTTGAACGCGAGATGGGATCATCACGTACCAACGGCCGAGCGCGGAGCCGTGACGCAGGGCCGAGGCGTCTATTACGCAGCACCCGACGCGAAGACCTGTCTCGCCGAAGTGTTTCAGACGGCTCGTCGTATCGACCGTGCTTTTCAGTCCCCGTGGTTGGCCGTCTTTGAGTGCGCACAACCGCTGCTTGTTGTCGATTTGACCGGCGACTTTGCTACACGAATGGGCGCGTCGATGGCGATTCACTCGGGCGACCGCGGGCGTGCACGAGGCTGGGCGCGCGATCTGTACGAGGCCTTCCCGAACATTCAGGGCGTCCGCTATGCGTCGTCCATGAACGGCGGCGAACCTGCATTTGCGCTGAATGAGCTCGCGCAGCGCAGCGCACTGTTTCCGCCGCATCCGCTCTTCCACCGCGCGTTGGCGGATGACGTTATGATTGATCCACTGAAGCATGCCGCGCAGGCGCTTGGCTACGCGTTGCGCTGAAGACACGATGAACATGCTCCGGCTCGCCATTCCCTTGGTGTTCGTGTTGATTTGGTCGACCGGTTTCATCGTCGCCAAGGCCGCGCTGCCGCATGTCGATCTGCAATTGTTTCTGGTGGTGCGCTTTTCCTTGACCGCCATGGTGATGGGCTGTGCGGCGCTCGCCGCCGGGGTACGCTGGCCCGGAGCGCGCCGCGCGGGGCCCCATTTGTTGGCGGGTGGGTTGATGCAGGGTATATACCTCTGCGCGAGCTACTGGGCCATCACCCACGGCATGGCGGCGGGGGTGATGGCGCTGCTCGGCGCCCTGCAGCCGCTGTTCACCGCGTTGTTGGCGGTGTCTTTCATGGGTAAGACCCTGCAATCGCGTGTGTGGCTGGGACTCTTCATCGGATTCGCGGGAGTAGGGCTGGTGCTCGCGCCGAAGCTCGCCGGTCACGGTGTGGGCTCGCTGACGCTGTTGCCGGTGACGGCGGCCTTGGTCAGCGTGTTGGCGCTCACCACCGGCACCATCGTGCAGAAGTGGCTTGCGGCGACGGATTTGCGCATGGCCTCGAGCATTCAAAATATCGGCGCGGCGATGGTTGCCGTGCTTGCGGCGCTGCTCGTCGGGACTCTGCGCTGGGATGGAACTGCGATTTTATGGGGCGCTCTCGCGTGGTCGGTCTTGGTGCCCTCGGTGGTGGGTACGACCTTGCTCATGTGGATGATGCGTCACGGCGATGCGACGAAGGTGACGGCGCTGCTGTTGCTGGTTCCTCCGCTGGCGGCGGTGCAGGCGTTTCTCGTCTTTGGAGAGACGCTGGCGCCGGTGCAATTCATGGGGTTTGTGCTGGCGTTGGGCGGCGTGCTGATGACTCGGTCGGCGCGCACGCCGGCGTAAGGGCGCCGGACCGTGTACCCATCTCGGCATCACCGACTTCGGCGTCTTCGACTGTAAAAGGATTCCTATGTTTCTGCTTCGGCATGGGCAAAGTTATTTCAACCTGCATTTCAACGCGACCCGCGTCGATCCGGGGATCGAGGATCCGGAATTGACGCCGTTGGGAAACGAGCAGGCGGCCGCGGCGGCCGCGCAGCTCGCCCATGTGGCGTTGACTCGAATCATCATTTCCCCGTATACGCGCGCATTGCAGACGGCGCAGCCCATCCTCGCCGTACATCCGGTTCCCGTCGAAATCATGCATGAGGTCCGTGAACGGACCGCGTTCGTGTGCGATGTCGGCAGCAATCCCCAGGTACTTGCCGCTCGATTTCCGCATCACGAATTTGCCCATCTGCCGCAGCAATGGTGGCCCGAGGCCACCGAGACCTTGGAAGAGACCGTCGCACGCGCGGATCGGTTCCGCAGGCTCATGGCGGCGCGCGACGACCGCAGCACCACGTTGGTAGTCAGTCACTGGGCGTTCATTCTGGCGCTGACCGGAATTTCGGCCAGGAACGGCGAACTTCTGGAATATGATCCGAACGGCAAAATGCCGGAGCACTTCGCCTGGGACTCCTGATCGCGCGGCGGCAAGAGGATGAGATTGGGCGTGGATCAACCGGCGGGGGCTGAGGCTGCGCCCGCTGCGGCTGCGCCTGTTGCGGTGTGTTCATCCAGATCGGCGCCGCGCGTCTCTTTCAGCATGTGCACGCAACACAGCGAGAAAACGCAGGCGCTGGAGACATAGATGGACACTCCGACATTGCTGTGGTACCGGGCATAAAGGCTGGTGGCGATGATGGGAGCGAGTCCGCCGCCGACGATCGCGCCCAACTGATACGCCAGCGAAACGGCGGAGCAGCGAACCCGGGTGCTGAACAGTTCCGCGAACATCGCGGCCATGGGACCGTAGGTCAGGGCATTGAAGCACGCTCCGATCAATTCTGCCGTGGCGATCCATACGAACGAGCGCGTCTCGATCAGCGGAAAAAGAATGAAACTCCAGACGCCCGTCAACGCCACGCCGGTCATGAAAACGCGGCGCCGTCCGTAGCGGTCGGACAGGCTGCCTGCAAGGAACAGAATGGGAATTACCGCAGCATTGGCTACCAGCACGGCGGCAAGCACGGTGCTGCGGGGAAGATGCAGGCCTGCGATGCTCGTTCCGTAGGAAACGACGTACGTGATGAGAATGTAGAACGACAAATTGGTCGACACGTAAGCGCCCGCGGCCAGTAGCATCATTCTCGGATGAAGGCGAATTGCTTCGAATACCGGTGAGGAGCGTGCCATCGGCGCGGCGGCACTCGCCGGCGCCGAATCTCGGGGCGGCTGATCCCGCAGACGCGATTCCTGAAGCCGGCGAAAGGGCGACGTATCCTCCATTCGAAGTTGAATCAAGATGCCGACGCCCACGAAGGCGATGCTGAGCAGGAAGGGAATCCGCCAGCCGTAGCTCATGAAAGCCTCGGGTGACATCGCGCCGTTCGCCCCCAGGAAGGCGAGATTGGCGAGCACGACGCCAACCGGAACGCCGGCCTGCGCAATGCTGCCGTACAAACCGCGCCGGGTCGGCGGTGCATTCTCCGTCGCGAGAAGCATCGAGCCGCCCCACTGTCCCCCGACTGCCAGACCTTGCGTGACCCGCAACAGCACCAGTACCAGCGGGGAAAAGCCGCCGGCGGCACGGTAGGTCGGCAGCGCGCCGATCAGGGAGGTGGCTGTACCCATGACGATCAACGCGCCGACCAAGGCGGCCTTTCGTCCCAATCGGTCTCCTATGTGGCCAAACACCACCGCTCCGATCGGCCGCGCCAGGAAGCCGACCGCAAAGGTGCTGAATGAGGCAATCAGCGCGATCAGAGGCGGTAAGGTCGATGAAAAAAACACCGTTGGAAATACCAGGGCCGCCGCCGTGGCGTACAGGAAAAAGTCATACCACTCGATGCTGGAACCGGCGAGACCCGTCAGCGCAAGCTTCAGGGCGGTAGTCTGGGGCGATGTCGAGGCGGCCGGGCGATTCGCCTCCCGGCGTTGGGTGCTAACCCTGTCGATCATGGCTTCCCCCGGTTGCTTTTTCTAAAATGTCTCGTGGATCGGGTTACCATGTTCTAGACTGTCGCGCAAATGTCATCAAGCACCCATTCCGCAGGACGGGAACAACCGGGCCAACGGGAACGCGAAGTGGAGTGGCAGCTCGCGTCGACCGATCTTGGCTCCGTTCGCCGCTGGCTGACCGATCACGGCACGATCGGCGGACTCGTGCTCGAGCCGCGCTCCACCCTTCAAATCGTCGATACCTATCTGGACACGGATGACTGGCGATTCCATCGGGCGGGCTTTGCGCTGCGCATCCGCTCGGAATCCGGGAAATCGGAAGCCACCCTCAAGTCGCTGCATTCCGCCAGCGCGGAGGTCGCCGACCGCCGGGAATTGACCGAATCGCTCGAGAACCCCCAGAGCGAGTCGATTCGGCAATCCATCGGGCCGGTTGGGATGCGCGTGCACGCCGTGAGCGGAGCGCATGCGTTGCTGCCCTTGTTCGAAGTGCACACATCGAGACAAAGATTCGCAGTGCGGCACGAGGACCAGGCGCAGCAGCTCGGGGAAATCGCCCTGGATGAAACCGTCATCTCGCGGCCGCACGGCGAGCCCCGCACCAGCATGCAGCGGGTCGAAGTGGAAGCGCTCACTGAAGCCCACGAGCCGCTGCAGTCGCTGGTGGATTCCCTGCGCAGCGACTGCGCACTGGAGGCGGCGCCCGACACGAAGTACTCGCAGGGCCTGAAGTCCGTGGGCTTGGCCCCGGGGCCGGCACCGGAATTCTTGCCGACGGCGGTGGATGCTTCCATGACCATGGCCGAGGTTGCCCGGGCGAACCTGCGCCGCTACTTGTCTGCTTGGCATCTTCACGAACCGGGTGCCCGCCTGGGGGACAATCCGGAGGAACTGCACGACTTGCGCCTCGCCGGCCGCAGATTGGATGGCATCCTGCGCCAGTTCCGATCGTCTCTCTCCCCATCGTTCCTGCGGATTCGCCCGACGCTGAAGAAAGTGCTGCGTGCTCTCGGCGACGTGCGCGACCTCGACGTCGCCTTGAGTGAGTTGGAGACCTTTGGGCGCGGGTTGCCGGAATCGGACCGGGACAGCCTCGAATCCTTGAAAAAGTACCTGACGTCCGAGCGCGTTCGGGCTCGCGAGCGGATGCTGACCGTCCTCGATTCGGCCTCGGCACAGAAGAATCTTCAGAAATTGACGTCACTGCTCCCCGCACCCTCTGCCGTGTCGCAGCAATCACTGCCCGAGTCGGCGCGCAACGCGGTGCCGGACATGATTCGACGACGATACCGAAAGGTCCGCAAGGGCGCGGACGCACTCACGCCGGAGTCCTCGATGGAGGCGTATCACGCGGTCCGAGGCCAGGTCAAAAAATTGCGCTACGCGCTCGAAGCGGTGGCCGTCATCTACGGGAAACCTGCCGAGGATATGCTCCGCGCCTTGCGGCGTTGGCAGGACAAGCTGGGAGTGCAGCAGGATGCGGCTGTGGCGAGCCGCCGCCTGCAGGCTCTCGCCTGCGCACCCCCCAAGGGTATTCCATCCGAGACGCTGTTCTTGATGGGACGGATTGCGGAGCATTATGTGAGAGCAGCTGCGCAGGCGCGCAAGCAGTATGCCAAGGGGTATAGGAAAGTTCGCGGAAGGTGGAAGCGATTGCGCAACAAGTTCGAAGGTTCGACCGTCAGCGCTGCGCCCACACCTGCAGCATCCAGTCCATGACGCGATGGAATTGTTGATCGTCCGACACGCGATTGCATTCGAGCGCGATAATCATCGATGGCGCGACGATGGCGCGAGGCCTCTGTCGCCCGCAGGGATGCGGCGGGCGCGAAAGGCGGCGGCCGGACTCAAGGAGTTCAGCAAGGCACCCGAGCGCCTATTGACCAGCCCCCTGGTTCGCGCCAAACAGACTGCTCAAATCCTGACCGACGTCGCCGGCTGGCCCCCGGCCGAGGAAGCCCCCGAACTCTCGCCGGGAGCGCCCGCGCTGGCGGTGTTGACCCTGCTCGGCAAAGATCCCAGCCGATTGGTGGCGGTTGTGGGTCATCAACCGGGTTTGGGGGCTCTGCTCACCGCTTGTCTGCTTGGGGAGGGCAGGGCTTTACCCGTCGAATTCAAAAAAAATGCGGTAGCATGCGTTTCGTTCGAGGGCCGGCCGCGCGCCGGACGCGGTGCTCTTGAGTGGCTGGCCACACCTCGAATGCTGCGCGGAATTCGCCGCAGCTAAAGTACTACATGAAGAAAAAAACTGAACCCGTTGACGATCTTCTCGACGCTCTGGTCTGGATGCGGCGCAAGGCGAAACGACATGAAGCGGTCGACGATCTCATCGACGCGCTCGTGAAGATGCGGCGCAAGGCCAAGAAAAAAGCGGCCAAACGCAAACGTCCCGCAAAAAAGCGAACCAAGTCCAAGGGTTGAGCGGCTGCGGTCCGCTTAAGGTTGCGGCATCGGATTGATCAAGAATTCGTCATCTCAACATAAGCGGCTGAATGAACATGACGTTTTGATTTCACAGCGTTGTTATGCACAGGGTTATCCCCTGGGATTGGGGACAGACGCAATTCAGGTTTGGATTTTGTATGTCGATCCGCCCTGGCCTGGTTCGTCGACTTAAAGAGCGAGACATCGCGGCGATCGTCGCCCGCGGCTCGACTCATGGAGGTTGCTCAAATGAAATTCATGTTCATCGTCAAGTCCGCCCATGTTGGGCCTCCGCCGCCGCAACTCATGGAGGCGATGCACAAGCTCGCCGACCGTGAGATCAAGGCCGGCCGCATGCTCGACAATGGCGGACTGATGCCGCTCGCCACGGGCGCACAGGTGCGCATCATCGACGGGCGGCTCAGCGTCCTCGATGGCCCATTCGTGGAGGCCAAGGAGGTCATTGGCGGCTACGCGGTTTTCGAGCTGCAAGGCAAGGAAGAGGCCTTGGCGTCGGCGACGGAGTTCATGCAGCTCCACAAGGATCTCTTCCCAGGCTGGGAAGGAACGTGCGAGCTTCGCGCGTTTGCCCCGATGGGCCCTTGAGGCGAGGGTCGGGCAGTCGCGGTCGGCGGCCATGACGGCCGCCGACGTCCAACGCGCGATCCTCGCCGTTTGGCGGATCGAGCAGCCTCGGCTGATCACCCGTTTGGCGAGGATGCTGCGCGATGTGCCGTTGGCCGAAGAGTTGACTCAGGATGCGCTCGTGGCCGCCCTCGAGCGGTGGCCGGCGAGCGGCGTTCCGGAAAGGCCGGGCGCCTGGCTGATGGCGACCGCCAAGCACCGGGCCCTCGATCATTTGCGCCGCCGCCGAATGCTGGAGCGCAAGCACGGGATGGTCGCCGCAGACATGGACGAGGAGCAGCTGACCATGCCCGATCTGGACGCCGCCCTGGACGACGACATCGGCGATGAACTGCTTCGGCTCATCTTCACCGCGTGCCATCCGCTGCTGTCGAGTGACGCCCGCGCAGCACTGGCGCTGCGAATGATTTGCGGCCTGACGACCCAGGAGATCGCCAGGGCCTTCCTGCAGCCCGAGGCGACGATTGCCCAGCGCATCGTTCGCGCGAAGCGGACCCTATCGGAATCTGGGCTGGCCTATGAGACGCCGCACGGCGAGGGCCTCTCCGTGCGGCTCTCCTCGGTATTGGAAGTGGTCTACCTCATATTCAACGAAGGCTACACTGCGGCAAGCGGCCAAGACTGGCTGCGCCCCCAGCTCTGTAATGAAGCGCTGCGCATGGCCCGCGTGCTCACCTCCATCGCGCCGCAGGAGCCCGAAGCCCATGGACTGCTTGCCCTGATGGAGTTGAATGCGTCGCGCACGGCGGCGCGCACCGACACCGCGGGCGAACCGATTCTCATGCTGGACCAGAACCGCGCACTCTGGGACCGGTTCCAGATCCGTCGGGGGATGCAAGCGCTCGCGCGGGCACACGAGCTGGGCGGAGCCGGCGGCTTCTACGCGCTGCAAGCGGCCATCATCGCCTGCCATGCGCAGGCCGGGACGGCGGCGGATACCGACTGGCCGCGCATCGCCGGGTTGTATGCCGAGCTGGCGGCGGCCGTGCGCTCGCCCATCATCGAACTCAACCGGGCGGTTGCCGTCGGTATGGCTGAGGGACCCGCGGCGGGGCTGGCGATCGTGGACCACCTGATGCGCGAGTCCGCGCTCAAAAGCTATCATCTGCTGCCGAGCGTTCGAGGCGACCTGCTCCAAAAGCTTGGCCGCCATGACGAGGCTCGCACCGCGTTCGAGGCGGCTGCGGCGCTGGCCGGCAACCGGCGCGAACGAGACATGCTCAAACGGCGCGCCGCGGAGGCGGCCGCGGCGATGCCGCCATGATTGGCCACTGCGCTATGGGCGCTCGAAAACCAGGTGATTCTTGAATTTCTTTCCCTTTTCATCTCTCCCTTGATCGGTTTCGCGGAATGTTTTGCCGTCCGCGGAAATCGTCTCGAGTTCGCGTTCGACTACCTTTCCATCCTTGGTCCAGACGGATTTCCATGTAGTCGCGTTGACGATCGTGTCGGTCACGGTGTCCGCGAAGGGATAATCGATGATCGATATGGGTTTGCCGTCAAACGCCGTGGAATATTCCACGTGTCCGACGGTGCCGTCGGCCTCGATCCAGTCGCTTTTGACGAGCAGGCGATCCGCACCGGCAGCGATCACCTTCATGGTGTATTTTTTCATGGGCGGCCGGGGCTCGAAGGTTGATTTCTCGATATTGAGATCCCAATCTCCCAGCAGTGCATCCATCTTTCCTGCGATAGCCGGGTCGACCAATGCCGTGAGTCCGAGGCCTGCGACGGCGAGCGACGTCCCAATCAGTTTTATTGTTCGCACGATATCCATTTCGACGATTGCAAGATCAATCCGCGGCAGCTTGCACCGGGCAGTCGCGGATCGTCAAGAGTGCCTTAGTCTGCTAGGTTGAGCGCACGGTGAACGAAGACACGACAATCGACAGCGCGGCGCGCGGGGCGGGCGGGCAGGCGACGACATGCCCGCACCGCCCACCTTGTCCGGGCTGCCCGCGCTTCGGCGAGCGCGGCATTGCCGCGGCGGCGCACGAGACGCTGAATGAACTGGCGCGCAACCACGGTCTGCCGCAGGTTTCGGTGATTTCCGGGCAAACTGCGGGATTTCGGCTGCGTGCGCGCCTGGCGATCCGGGGCAGGGTGGGCTCGCCCAAGCTGGGGCTGTTCGAACTCGGCACCCATCGCGTCGTGCACATCCCCGCCTGCAGCGTTCATCATCCCTTGATCAATCGCGTTGCTGCCGTCGTGCGGCGCGCTTTGGTCGATGCTCGGGTGAGCAGCTACTCGGACAAAGCGCACTTGGGTCTCGCGCGCTACCTGCAAGTGGTGGTGGAGCGCAGTTCGCAGACCGCTCAGGTCGTGATCGTCGCCAACAGCGCGACCCCCGCGCCCTTGGCAGAGTGCTTCGATTTGGTCCGCGAGCGGCTCGGGCCGGAACTGCACAGCCTGTGGTTCAACGCCAATCGCGAGGGCTCCAATACCATCCTCGGTCCCGAATTCCAGCACGGGTGCGGACCGGAAAGCGTGGTCGAGCATTTTGGCGGCGCGGCGGTGCATTATCCGCCGGGCGCATTCGGGCAGAACAATCTCGACATCGCGCAGCAAATGATCCAGCACGTGCGAGCGCGAATCCCGCAGGGCGCGCGAGTCGCCGAATTTTACGCCGGCGTCGGCGCCATCGGCCTGTCGGTGCTGGCTCAGGCCGGCGAAATCCGATTGAACGAAATGAGCCCGCATTCCTTGCACGGACTCGAACTCGGGCTCGCCCAGCTCGATCCGGCGGATCGGGCCAAGATTTCCGTGATCGCGGGCCCCGCGGGCGCCGCGCGCGGGGCGGCGTCCGACGCCCAGGTGGTGATCGCGGATCCGCCGCGCAAGGGTCTCGATCCGGAGCTGACCGAGTACTTGAGCGAATACCCACCCCAGCGTTTCTTGTACGTGAGCTGCGGACTGGAGTCGCTGCTCCGCGACGCCGCGCGTCTGACGGCGTGCGGGCGGCTGCGCCTCGACGCGCTCACCGCCTTCAATCTCCTGCCCTTCACCGAACACGTCGAAACCCTCGCTTGCTTCGAACGCATCTGATGCGCACGGAAGGTCAAGCGGCCCTGATCAGTCCCAGTTGTTGAAGCGCCGTGACGCCGTCATCCAGACCGATCTCTTCCATGATCTTTCCTCCCTGAAGCCGAAGCACGGTCGTTCCCGTGAAGCGCATGACTTGTCCGGTCGCGGCGGGGAGCGAACCGGCCAGGAAATCCGAGAAAGCCGGCCCCGTATGCGTGCCGCCGCCCTCCCAACGGCCGACGACATAGTCGCCCTCGGCTATGAGATCGGCAGCGCCCCAGAAATGGAGGTCTGGGAACGCTCGACGAAAATCAGCCATGAAGGACTTGATGTCTTCGCGGCCGCGCCGCGGCGCATGCAGCGAGTACTGAAGCAGCATGTTCGGAGCGGCAAGTTCGTCGACGATGCCGAGGTTGCAAGTCTTGCCCCAGAAATCGGTGAACCAGCGGCCGACGATTGCCTTGTTGTCCTGTTCTATGGTCATGGTGAACTCCTCCAGTGATTGCGGTCGAAACACGAAGCGCCATTGCGTGGCCTTAGGAAGACTA
>Ga0307470_10000278_pt1 | contig 31433 bp, 28 predicted proteins | sample atmos_gasesAM3C__FD_204565 | JGI IMG/M metagenome (GOLD analysis project Ga0307470, IMG submission 204565) | Hardwood forest soil microbial communities from Morgan-Monroe State Forest, Indiana, United States - atmos_gasesAM3C_05 | ecosystem: Environmental > Terrestrial > Soil > Temperate forest... | reverse complement strand
CCCACAGAGCTCGGTCCGCGAAAGGCGGTTCTCATCGGAAGTTTCGGCCGCCAGTTGGAGACGAACGCCGGTCTCGTCAACCGCCTTGGCACCCTGGCCTTGTACGGATTGAACCTCGATGAAGTCAATCGCTATATCAGCGGCGTGCAGGCCGTAAGCGCCGACGATGTGGAGAAGTTCGCGGCATCCCACGTCCCCGGCAACGACGCCAGCATCGTCATCGTCGGCGACGCGAAGAAGTTCCTGCCAGCACTGCAGGCGCGTTTCAAGACCATCGATGTGATCCCGATTGACGATTTGGATGTGAGCGCGGCAACGTTGCGGAAAGCGAAGATTTAGTGCGACGGCGAGCGTTCACGCGAAGGCGCGAAGACGCGAAGGTTTTCTTCGCGTACTTCGCGCCTTCGTGTGAAACGTTTTTTCATGAACTCACATCCCGCGTTTGGTCGTCAGATACACCGCGAACGACCCCAACCAGTGCCCTCCCTCGTAATGTTCGCCGGTGACCGACGCCAGACCGGCATCGCGATGTGCAGCTGCGATTTTGCGGATCAGAGAAGCGCGCGGATCGGACTTCGGTAGGCCGGACGCGATCCCTTCCAGCATCCAGGCGCGGCTGAGATTCAATCCATCGAGGTGTGCAAGTTTCGGATCGCTCGGGTCGGTGACGATTTCGGGACGCAGCGATGAGAAACTCGGAAGAAATGCGTGCAGCCACGTTGCGTACTCCTTCGGTGGCATCACGCGGCGCATCACGTCGGCTTCGGCGATACACGGTGACAAGAAATCTTCGCCCGAGGGCTCATAGGTCAGCGGGCATGCTTTGTCGTTCGAGAAAAAGCGTCGCGCGGCGTCCCGTGCGAGTTGTTTCAGCGCGGGATCGCTTGTCGAATCGATGATGAGCCCGAGCGCGAAGGCAGACTGACTGTGCTCGCCGGAGCGCACCGGATGCGAGAGTTTCGGCAGCCACGTCGCCAGCCGCTCGTTCGCCGCTTGCTCGAGCGGCTTCAGATTCGCGGACAACTCACGCCCGAGCGGGTCATCCCATTCGCGCAACTCCGCGGCCAGTTGAAGCAGCCACGCCAGTCCGTACGGCCGCTCGAAACTCGCCCGCCCATCGCCGCGCAGGTACGCCGCCTCCTGCGCGATGTTCTCCGGCGTCAGGCTCTGTTTTAGAGCGGCCCGCGCGTTCGCCGCAAATGGCGCGTCCGGAAACGTTCGCGCCAGCCGCGCCAGCAGCCAATGACCGTGAACCGACGAGTGCCAGTCGTAGCAACCGTAGAAAGCGGGAGTCAACACCCGCGGCGGCGCGACGTCCTTGTCGCTGTTCAGGTTGTGCCCGATCTTGTTCGGATACTCTTTGTGCACGCACGCCAGCGCAAGGTTCGCAAATCGTTCCGCCGCTTTCGCATCGAATTCGGCGGCGTTGAGGGAGGTGGCGGCGAGAAGAAGCACAGCGATCAAAAGTCGAATCATTCGCGAATGGTAATGCGTGGCGCCTCACATTCGTAGCGCCAGCGGCGACTGATTCATCACCGATGCATGTGCATCAGGATGTACCCAACCAGCACCAACGCCAGCACCACGATGACGACAATCGTGATCGAGGCGGATTGCGATGAGCCGCTCGTGGCGGTGTGCTCGTAAATCACTTTGCGCGAGACGCGTTCGTCATCGTCGCCTGCATTGGTCGTGATCGTTTCGCGGTCGCGGAGGCGTTCGTCTTCAGTTGGCTCGGGCATGCTCCGGTTCAGTAGCAAATGAATTGCCAGTGAGACGCGCCGAGGCCCAGGCGAAGATCGGAATGGAGAAGCAGCTCAGCGCCGCAGCAACGAGAAATGCCTTCGTCAGGCCGTAGTGCTGGCCGATTGCGCCAATTGCGAATGACCCGGTTCCAATGCCGGTGTCGAACGCCCAGACGATCGAGCCGAAGGTGCGTGCGCGCCGCGCCGGATCGGTGCTGCCGAGGATGATCGTGACGAAGGCGGGGTAGGCTGCGCCGAAGCCGATGCCGAAGAGCGTGGCCGAGGCGATCATCTCCCAGCGTGTGTGCGCGATGCCGAGCCAGGCGAATGCGAGAGGAACCAGCACGAGTGCCGGATAGAGCACCCGTTTCGGTCCGATGCGGTCGCCGAGGTGCGAGAAACAGACGCGAAAGAGAACGATCGAGATCGCGTACGTCGTCAGATAGATCGCTACCGGTGTGATGTGGCGCTCCACAGCGATGATCGCGGCATAGCTGGTCATCCCGCCGTAGCCGAACGATGCCACGGTCAGCGATAGCGCGGTGGCGATGACGCGCCAGTCCCAGGCGTCGGACACGGCTAGGCGGCGCGGGCTCGCAGGTTTTTCGTCGACACGCAGGAGGAGCGCGCCGAACACCATCACCACGGAGATCGCGGCCAGCTCGAAGCAAAGTGTCATCCAGCCGAAGTGGTAGACCCAGAGACCGACCGCAGGTGCGATGGCGATCGCGCCGGTGCTGGCCAGGCCCCAGTACGCCATCCCCTGCGTGCGCCGCGACTCCGGAATGTACTCGCTCATCAGTGCCGAGGCCGAGGCGAGGATCCCCGACCAGATCGCGCCGTGAATCGCGGCGATGAGAAAGAGGAGCGGAAGATTGCGCACCACGCCGTAAGCGACGGAAAACGCGATGAAGAGAATCGACGCGGTGATGAGCAGCCGCCGACGTCCGAGGTGATCGGCGATGGTGCCCATGATCGGCGCGGCGAAGGCGCTGGAGAAGGTATAGACGGACAGGAACCATCCGGCCTCGGCTTTCGAGCCGCCCAGTTCCAGGATCCGAAACGGAATTGCAGGAAGAAGCTGGAAGGCGGAAAAAAAGGTGACGAACGCGTACACCCACAGCATCGCAAAACGGGGCGTGAAGAGGGGTTCGGCTGGGGCGGCGGGCATCGTTTAGGATCACTCCGGCGCGATGAGATCGACCGTCGGGAAGTACGTGCGATACCGCCGCGCATCGCGCGTGAGCAGGCGCATCCCTGTGACAGCCGCGTGTGCGCCAATGTAGAAGTCTGCCAGCGGAGCGCTTCGTTTACCGCCTTTGCGCTTGTAAGAGAGGAAGGCTTTCCCCGCGAGAAAGGCTGCCTCGTAGGGAAGATCGAGGCGGTCAAAGTCTTCCGAGGGGAGAAGCTGCTCCAACTCCTCGACCGTGGCGAACCCAATCGATACCTCGGCGAAGATGAGTGGATTAATGGCCAGCGCCGATTCATCGGCAGCTCGCGTCAACGCATCCGATGACCATTGCGACCATTTCGGATCGTCGGTCACAAGGTCGAGAATCACGTTGCTGTCGACGAGTGTGATCATCGAGTTACTTCCTTGTCAGCGCCAGGATCTCGTCGGTCGACATCTTCACGCTCGAACGGCCTCGCAGACGGCGAACCATCGCCTGACCGCGCGTAGGCCGCGCTGGGTTCCTCGATTTCACGATTTGAACCGAGTGCCTGCCCGCGACGAACTCCACTTCCGTGTCCGGCAGCAGCCCGAATCGCTCCCGGATCTCTTGCGGAATGGTCACCTGTCCCTTCGACGTGACGCGCATGGCGTGCTCCTTTCTTACTCCTACCGGTAAGAATTATCGGTCATTAGAGTGGCCGTGTCGATTCGGCTTCGAAAGCCCACTCCGATGGGTCGTGGTTGACGACAACGGTTGGTCAGATCAGACTGAGTCATCAGCCATGAGCGAGATTGTCAACATCTGCGACGCCAAGACTCAGCTATCGCAGCTTTTGGATCGGGCAGCACAAGGCGAGGATGTGATCATTGCGCGTGCCGGCCGGCCTCTGGCGCGGCTCGTTGCGTTTCGTCCAAAGCAGGTAGTCCGCAAAGCTGGCCGGATGCGTGGCGCAATTCGGGTGAGCCGCGATTTTGATGCTCCACTGCCTGACGATCTTTTTCGATGACGCCGACAAGTGAGATGTCCCCAGAATGTCCCGCCCATTCGATGCGTTCCCTACCTCCGATGAATGTCAAACGCGCGGCCAAATACGGTTTCTGCTCCGGTGTCCGTATCGCTGATCTGAAGGTGAAACGCTTCGCTGCCGGCGGCGGCCGCGGGGCCATCCTCGGTCAGGTCGTTCACAACGAGCGCGTCGTCGAAGAGATGGAACAGCTCGGCGTGCGAACGATCGACGAGATCGAGGAAGTCGCGGAGCCGACCATCGTCTTTTCCGCTCATGGCGTGCCTCCGTCGTTTCACCAACGTGCCACCGCGGCCGGGCTGCAGGTCCTCGATACGACCTGTAAGTTCGTGTACGACATCCATCGCGAATCGAAGCAGGCTCTCGCGAACGGCTACCACCTCATCTTCATCGGTGATCCGAAGCACCGTGAAGTCGTCGGCTACACGCACGACCTCGATCCCGCGTCGTACCACATCGTGACGAAGGTCGATCAGGCCGATGCCATCGACTGGTCGCAGTATCCGAAACTGAAAGTCTTCTACCAGACCACGCTTAATGCCGAAGAGTTCGAGGACGTCGTCAACGCGATCGAGCGCCGTGCCGCGCAGGTGGAGCGCGGAGACACGATCTGCTACGCCACGAAAGAGAACCAGGATGCCGCGCGTGTGCTGGCCCTCGATCCCGAAGTCGATGCCATCGTCGTCATCGGCGGAAAGATGAGCGCGAACACGAAGCATCTGTGGGATATCTGCCGCGAGGCCAAGCCTTCGTTCCTGGTGCAGGGAGCGAACGATCTCGATCCGGCATGGTTTGCGAATGCACGAACGGTGGGCGTGACCGCCGGCTCGTCGACTCCCGACTACGTGATCGTCGAGGTCGAAGAACGGCTGAGCACGATGTAGCGGCTCCGGCACAAAGCCAGCAATAGCAACCTTCTGTGGCGTGTTTTCCATCGCGTTCATGAAGCTCTCTCGCCTCGGGGCCGTAGCACTCGCGCTAGCCTGCACGATTCCCACGGCGGGAGCGATCGAGCTCAATTGCCGCGGGCCGGCGAACCTCGAATCGTTTCGCTACTCCTGGCATCTTCGCGGCGGACTCTCCTGGGTCGCCGGGATCATGTTTCCCACCACGGGCGTCGGCGAGCTCAAGACGACGTACCAGACTGCCGGCCCGAAGACGATCGACAGCTCGCTCCTCATCACCGCCGCGGATGGAAAGAGCGGATTCTTCGCCTACGAGACGCAGATGGATGCGGCTGGTCTGCGAACGCTGATGACGTATCACGCGTATTCGTGGAAGGACAAATCACGCAAGGACCGGACCCTTTTCGATTACCCGGCCGGCGTCGCGCACCGGCACAAGGAGACGCAGGAAAAGGGATGGGATCGCAACGATCCGATTCCGGCCGGCGCGTTTCATGACGTCGTGAGCGTGATTCACTTCCTGCGGTTGAGCGCCGGCAACATCCACGGTCCTCTTGCCACGACGATCTACTCGGATGGGAAGTCGTACCCGGTGATCGTCCGTCCCGCGGAGCGCCAAACGTTTTCGGTTGCAGGACAGCAGATCGCAGCGGTCGGATTCGAGCTGGTCGATGCTCCCGGCGGAAAGAAGTGGCCAGGCGGGATGAAGATCTGGCTCTCCGATGACGCGCGCCGCATCCCGTTCCGCATCGAGATCATCCAGAGCATGGCGTCGCTGCAGCTCGATCTTCAGGCGATCGATGCCTGCTCGTTTCTGCACGCGCCGAAGTAGGCGTATCTACTCCCAGAACACGCCGGACGTATCCGACTTCACTGCCTCGAGCAGCGTGCGAATGTCCTTCGCCGCCTTCGAATTCGACAGCCTGTGCCACCGCTCGTTCGTGTCGGGCCAGTAGAGCGACCAGACGAACTTGGCCGGCGAGTAGCGGAACTTCGCCACCGGAACCGTAGTCCATTCGAGGTGGCTCAGAAAGCCAGCCCTGCGCTCGACGAGGAGCGCATGGTTTTCGAGGATCTCAAACTCATAGCGCGACTGATCGGCGACCGCCTCACTCGAGTTCTGTTTGCAAAACTCAGCAAGAGCGATTTCGGCATCAGCGCGAACGTCAGGAGGAATGGCCACACCCAATCGTAACTCATGAGGGCCGCCGGGAGGTTTCCGTCGCCACGCGCCTCAGACGTCCCGCGAAGAAATTAACGCATATCGTTTTCGGTCCTTCTCGACATCATGAGCGCAGATGCTGCGTATTGAAGTCGCGCCGTTGTCATCCCTTCGGTATGTTCCGCCAGGAGATCAGCCCTTCACCGCGTCAGAGGGGGAGGGATCTAAAATCCTTCCTTCGATCCGAGGATAGACTTAAAGCATGAAGCCGTTTCGGTATCACCAGCACAAGGCATTGGCGAACTGGCGCAAACATCGAGTTAGCTTCGCTGAGGCGGAAACGGTCTTTGTCAACGAGTTAGCCCAAATTCACGACGATCCAGATCACTCCGAAAGTGAGAGGCGTGAGATCATCGTAGGTCACTCCGCCGTCGATCGGCTGCTCCTCGTAGTTTTCGTGGAGTATTCTGATCACGTTCGGATCATCAGTGCACGAAAGACAACCTCCTTCGAACGAGAAGACTATGAAGAAAGAATCTCCTAAAAGAGGATTTGGTGGAACGCGCTCGGAATACCGTTTCGATTACGCGGCCGCAAAACCGAACCGGTTCGCGTCGCGGATCAAAGAAGGCTCCGTAGCAGTCCTGCTCGAGCCGGACGTCGCTTTAGTTTTTGACAATTCCGAATCAGTGAATCAACTACTTCGCTCGGTGATTGCTGCACTTCCTCACCCACCGCAGCCCCGCAGGAAACGCGCTACCGCTAAGCGCGACTAGGTGTGCCAAATCGCCAGCGAGCATCTGGTGGTTCCAGCCGCGGCGCTGGCGGCGCTACGGTGGTTATCGCGATAGCTCAATTATGTCGGACAACTTCCGGACGACGCGCTCGCGAACGCCCGGCAGCCGTAACACAATCCCCCCCTTCGGCACGCGTACCCCGCTGATGCTGACAATAATTCGCTTGCCGTGGCGGCGAGCGGAGAAATCGAGCGGGCCGTAGATCGTGCGTAGTCCTCGCACGCGCACGCCTTTGTCGAGCCATGAGTCCGGGATGCCGGCGCCGAGGACTAGCGCGTCGTCGCCCTCGCGCTCGTAGGCGAGCATGTCGATGAAGGAGCGGGCGAAGTCCGAGCCGACCCACAGGTGGGGGATGTCGCCGAGGTACGTTGGGGCTCGGTAGCCCTGTGCCACGACCTCGGACCACTGATTCCATCCGCGCGGGCGGCGGTCGTCGAGAAAGAATTGGAGGAGTTGCTGGGCGCGGTCACGCCATCCGAGGTGGACGAACGCGCCGACCTGGCGCAGCTCGTACGGTGTGTAGTCCTTCCAATCGCGGCGGCCTTCCATCCGCGACAGCGATTCGTTCCATGCGCGCGTGAACTCGTGGATGACGGCGTCGCGCGGCAGATTGGCGAGATCGCCGCCCGGCTCGATGCCAATCGTGGTCGAGGTCGGATCGAAATCGCCGAGGTCGGCGGAGCCGGGTATGTAGTCGATGTGATGCAGCGCGATGGCGTTGCGGATCGACGCGTGAAAGTCGCGGGCAAACTCATCGCGCACGATGGCGAAGCGCGATCCCGCGTCGCGCTCACCGAGTTGCTCCGCGAGCCAGGTCGCGTCTTTGAGGCCGCGCAGCGCAAAGAAATCGTCCCAGTACGAATGCATCGGCTTCGCGGAGTAGCCTTCGTGGCTGATGGAAGGAGGGAGGATGCCAGTGAACGGGGAGTCCGCGGCCTTCGCTCGCAGACCATCAATGTAATTCGCAGCCGCGACCACATGCGGCCATATCTCGCGCGCGAGCGTGAGGTCGCCGGTGAGTCTCGCGTACTCGGCGACGAGGTAGATGAATTCGCCGTGGCTGTCGTGCTCGGCCACCGGATCGGCTCCTCGGCTGTCTACACAGCAGGGGATCTTGCCGTCGGCGAATTGATACGGCGCGAACCAGCGGATGTAGTCGCGGACGTCGTCGTCGAGACCGAAGCGCAGCAGCATCGTCGATGCCAGCGAGCCGTCGCGGATCCAGCTCCGGCGGTAATTGCGTGCGCCGCCGCGGATGGCCGGACCGTCGCGCCCGAGGAGGTTGTAGGCGACGTTGGCGCGCGCGGTGTCGACGAGATCGCGCGCGGCGGGAATGTCGATCTGAACGTGATCGACGATCTTGCGCCAGTAGGCGACCGCGCTCGCGCGCTGTTGCGCTACGTCGGTGGGAATCGCCTGCGCGTCGCGCGCGTGAAGCGGCGTGGCGATGTCGATGATGCGCTCCGCGCCCGGCGCGAGAGTGAGGTCCCACATCATGACGGCGGAGGCGTGGCGTTGGGGATCGAGGACGGGTGTCGTTTGTTGGGAGTCGGGTGTCGGAGATGAGGCACTCCGATTTGACACAAGGTTTTTCTCCGACTCCCGACTCCCGACCGGCGACTCCTCCCCACCCCCGACCCCCCACCCCCCGAACATCGCGTCCCCGCCATCGAACGTCGACGCCCTGACCGCCGTCGGTTTCGTCAGCGGCACTACGCGCGTGTCGTCGACAGACAGCTCCGTTCCGCTCCAGCGGATCGTTCGAATCGGTGCTGTCAGTTCGGCGATGTTCAGCTCGTGCCACGGTGGCGTCACGCGAAGCGGGCGGATGGCGACGAAGAATTGCGTGCGCTCGGTGTGATTGCTCCGGTTTCGAAGTTTGTAGCGCGCGTAGGCGATCGGTGCGGTTGACGTGCCGGCGCCGAACGGTGCGATCTCGAGCGTGAACTTTGGATGATGCCAAGTCGTCGACGGCAGCGGCAGCGAATTTTGTTCGAGCGATTGTGTCGTCGTCACGTCCGCCCAGGTCATGAGGCGTCCGTCGATGCGCACGAACGGCTCGAGCGTGAATCCGGCAGGCGTCTCGATCGCGCCGTCTTCCGACAGCAGCGGTTTGGCCCCTTCGTCGCGATCGACGCCGAAGATCGTCCAGTACGCCAGTTCGCCGATCAGGCCGCGAGGGTAGCGTCCGCGAGGCGCGTCGTGCGCCATCGCCTGATACACATTGATCATCCGGTCGCCGAAGCGGGGAGGCTCGATCGTGATCTCGCTGATTGCGTAGTCGCCGCTGCCGCTCCTGAGATCGAGCCGTACATAGCGCGCTACAGCATTCGGCGTCTGCAGGTAATCACGCTGGCCGTTGCCGCCCGTCACGGTGCGGACGGTGGTCCATTCGTTGCCGTCCGTCGATGTGGCCACATCGTAATTGGTCGCGAAGCTACCGGCCCATTGAAGAATCATTCCGCCGAACTGGCGCACGTTGCGGAAGTCGATCGTCAGCGATTGCGATCCGGCGGCTGCCGATCGCCATGCAGTGTCGGTGCGGCCGTCCATCGCGCGATCGGGAGTTTCTCCCGGCGCCGAGCTGCTCGCGGTGATGATCGGGATCGATGCGTCCACAGGCAGCTCATCGAACGTGATCCGATCGAGCCAGACGCTTCCTTTGCCGCCGCTCGCCGCCGTGACCGTTACCTCGATCGCGCCGATTTTCGTCAGCACATGATTGGACGACGGTCCCCACGCGAACTCGATGTTGCGCTTGTCCGCGATGACCTCGGTCCAGTCGCGCGGAAACTCCCACGCCACCCGCCGCACCCACCAGACGTTCTCGCCCGAGGGATCGACGAACTTGATCTCCAGCGTGTTCGGCGGCGTTTCGCCGCGCAGGCGGAAGGCGAAGCGATAGTTGTCCGGCAGCGCGATGTCGAAACGCCGCCGCGCCGCCGCCCACCCACCGTGACCGCGGAAGTCGAAGTCCATCCGCATCGCGCCGTGATCGGGAACGAGGTTCAGCGACACGCCATCCGAGGGAGCGGCAGTCCATTTCGCGACGTCATCGAGATCGTCGACGATCGCTGCGCTGACCGAGGTGGCGGCGAAGAGGAGAAGAACGGCGAGCGGCGCGCGCATGAGTACCGCTAGTTTACGGTTCGTTTGAGCAAACGCGGCGCAGCCCGGTCGCCGTCGAGGCGGCGATTCCTTCAATCGCCGGCGCGTCGCAACTACCCGACTGCATTACCGTATAGCTCTTCCACCAAGGAGATCTTCATGCGGCGTCGTACCAAGATCATCATCGGAGTTGTCGCGCTGGTTATCGCCGGCGTGGTCACGGCCGGATTTGTTTCCCAGCGCGGCAAGGACGTCACGTCTGTCACGTTCGGCAAAGTGCAGCGGCAGGATCTGACCAGCAAGGTTTCGGCGAACGGGCGGATCGACGCGAAGCGCAAAGTCGACCTCTCCGCGAACGTGATGGGGCAGGTCATCAACCTTGCCGTGCGCGAGGGCGACGTCGTGAAGAAGGACGACTTTCTCCTGCAGATCGATCAGAAGCAGCTCGCTGCGACGGCCCGGAGCGCCGATGCCGCGTTGCAGGCCGTTTTCTCCGATCGCGACGCCGCAAAGGCGATGGCCATCGCCGCGGATCAGGACTTCCAGCGCGCGCAGAAAAACTACGATCAGAAGATCATTCCGCGCGCCGATCTCGATCGTGCACAGAGTGGACGCGACTCCGCGCGCGCCAACGTGATGGCGCTCGAGCAGCGCATCAGCCAGGCCCGCGAGAATCTCAATGCCGCGCGCGACACGCTCTCCAAGACCACGATGCGTGCGCCGATGGCCGGCATCGTCACGGCGCTTCCGGTCGAAGAAGGCGAAGTGGCCGTGATCGGCACGATGAACAACGCCGGAACCGTGCTGATGACCATCGCCGACATGAGCGTCGTCGAAGCGGTGATGGAGGTCGATGAGACGGACGTGCCTTCCGTGAAAGTCGGTCAGCGCGCCAGCGTCACCATCGACGCCTATCCGAACAAGACGTTCCCGGGCCTGGTCACCGAGGTGGCGTCGAGCCCCATCAAGCGCAATGGCGTCACCGCAAGCGGCAGCACCGAGGCCGTGAACTTCGAGGTCAAGATCCAGGTGGAGAATCCGCCGCCGGGCGTGCGGCCGGGATTCTCGGCGTCAGCTGACATCATCACCGGTACGCGGTCGAAGGCGCTGGCGATCCCGATCCAGGCTCTGGTCGTGCGCGAGAAACCGGGCAGTACACCCGGCAAGCCGCAGGACGAGGAAGGAGTCTTCGTCCACCAGAACGGGACCGTGAAGTTCGAGACGGTGAAGACGGGTCTTTCCGGCGACAGCATGATCGAGCTCGTGAGCGGCGCGAAAGAAGGTCAGCAGATCGTGACCGGCCCGTTCCGCGCGCTGCGGGAGATCAAGGACGGGACGAAAGTGAAGGAGCAGAAAGAGAAGGAAGGGGAAGGGACGGGCGGAGACAAGAAGAGCTAGTTGCTGGTGTCGGGAGTCGGGAGTCGGAGAGAACCCAGTCCCGCTCCGACCCCCGACCCCCGACCCGCGACCCCCGACCAGCGACTCCCGACACCCAAAACCATGGACACCCTCCGCATCGCCATCGCCGCTCTTGCCGCGCACAAGCTTCGCAGCTTCCTGACGCTGCTCGGCGTGATCATTGGTGTCATGACGGTGATCTCCGTCGTCTCGATCATCTCCGGTCTCAACGCGTACATCGCTGAGAAAGTGTTTACGCTCAGCCCGGACGTTTACATCGTCACGCAATTCGGGATCATCACCAGCCGCGAGCAATTCCTCGTCGCGGTGAAGCGCAAGAAGATCGACTGGCACGACTACGAGGCCATCCGCCAGCAGTGCACGCGCTGCGCGGCGGTGGGCGCGCAGGAAAACACGCGCATGACGGTCAAGAACGGCTCGCAAAAACTCGGCGGCGTTCGGATCCAGGGCGGGACTGCCAATATCGGTGAGATCAACAACGTCGATATCGAAGAGGGACGGTTCTTTACGCGAACCGAGGATGAGCATGCCGCGATGGTGGCCGTGATCGGGTCGGACGTGAAGGATGAGCTGTTCGGCAAGCTCGACCCCCTCGGCCGCACGATTCACATCGCCGGGCATCCCGCGCGCGTCATCGGGCTCTTGCGAAAGCAGGGCTCGGTCCTCGGGCGAAGTCAGGACAGCCAGCTCTACATGCCGCTTTCGGCTTACCAGAAAGCGTTTGGTGCGAGGGGCGGCTTGAATCTCTTTGTGCGCGCGACGGGCGGAGTTCCAGGGCTCGAGAAATCACTCGATCAGGTTCGCGTGGTGATGCGCAGCCGGCGCAAGACCGGATTTCGCTCGGACGATCCGTTCGGCGTCGTGTCCGCCGAGGCACTGCAGACGTTGTGGAAGAGCATCACGGCCGCTGGCTTCGCCGTCATGATCTTCATCTCCGGGATCTCGCTCGTCGTCGGCGGCATCGTCATCACGAACATCATGCTGGTCTCCGTCGTCGAGAGAACGCGCGAGATCGGCATCCGGCGCGCCCTCGGAGCACGCAAGCGCAACATCCAGTTCCAGTTCCTGACTGAGGCGGTTCTGCTTTCGCTTGGCGGCGGCATCGCGGGCGTGCTCCTCGGCGTCCTGGTCAGCTTCGGGATCTCGGCGGCCTTTCCCCTGCCGACGCGCGTGAGTGCATCGCTCGTGGTGAGCGGGCTGATGATCGCGGTCATCACCGGCGTTGCCGCCGGCTTCTTCCCGGCCATGCGCGCCGCGAACCTGCCGCCGATCGATGCGCTGAGGTCGGAGTAAGCCATGCGAGCACGTGATCACATCCTTGCCGCCCGCGAGAACATCCGCTTCGCCGCCCGCGCGCTGACGACCTACAAGCTCCGATCCGCGCTCACGGTCCTCGGCATCGTCATCGGCGTCACCACGGTCATCGCCATGGTCTCGATCATCGTTGGATTCAACAACAAGGTCACAGGCGACTTCCAATCGTTCGGCGCGACGCTCGTGCAGTTCCAGAAATTCGATCCGCGATTCGGACCCGGCAGTAACGATGAGTCGCAGCGCTTGCGCAAGGAATTGACCTACGAGGATGCGCTGGCGATGAAGCGGCTGTGCCCTTCGATGCTGGCAGTCTCGCCGGAGCGCTACTGGCAGGGCGACAACGCCTCACTCGAAGTGATCTACAAGAGCCAGCAGGCGACGCCCGACGAGTTCGGAGGCGTGACGCAGGACTACGTCGTCGCCAACAACCACTTTGTCGCCGAGGGACGCTTCATCAACGACGGCGATGTGCGGTCGGCCGCGCCGGTCATCGTGATCGGTTCCGGCATCAGCGACTCGCTCTTCCAACGGCGCGATCCCCTCGGCAAGGACGTCACGATCTTCGGCCGCAAGTTCACGGTCATCGGCGTCATGGAAAAACAGGGTGCGACGTTCTTCGAGTCGACCGATTCACACATCTACATTCCGATCACAACGTTCGATGCGCACTTCCCCGCGATCAAACGAACCACCGGCGTCAATATCGCCACGGTGCCGCGCAAGCCGGAGTGGGTCGATCGCATCACCGAGGAAGGAACCGCGGTTCTGCGCGCGCGGCGGAAAGTGCCGTTCAACAAGCCGAACGATTTCGGCCTGCTCACGCCCGACAAGCTGATCGGCAACTTCAAAGCCATCACCGGCGGCATCACCCTGGCGATGCTCTTCATCTCCTCCATCGCGCTGTTGGTTGGCGGCGTCGGCGTGATGAACATCATGCTCGTCTCGGTGACGGAGCGGACGCGCGAGATCGGCGTGCGCAAAGCAATCGGCGCGGTCCGCCGCGATATCGTCGTGCAGTTCCTGACCGAGGCGATGACGCTGTCCGGAATGGGCGGCGTGATCGGCGTCGCCGCCGGCATGCTCATCGCCCTGATCGTGCGAAAGGTCAGCCCCCTGACGACCGAAACCCCGCTCTGGTCGATCGTCGTCGGGCTCGTCGTCTCCATCTCGATCGGCCTCTTCTTCGGAATCTACCCCGCGTACAAAGCGGCGAAACTCGATCCGATCGATGCGCTGCGGTACGAGTAGCTTGCGTGTTTGGGTCTGATCCGACATCCTCCGTCGCATGCCAGTTGGACGAAACGATCCCTGCCCTTGCGGCAGCGGCCTCAAATACAAGAAGTGCCATCTCGCGACCGAAGAGGCCAAGCCTCGGGAAGTGGAACCGCATCGCGCGCCTGTTCACGATGCCGGCTTTCGGCTCGTCCAGCGCATCGGACAGTGGGCGTTTGACCGGTTCGGCAGTGAATTCGAGGAGGCGGGGAAAGGGCTCGGTCTCGACGACGTCGAGGCTGGCCTGCAGTTCATCGTCCCCTGGGTCGTCTTCCATCACCCGATCCAGGGAAGGCCCGCTTTCGAGTGGTTTGCGCTCGAGGAGGCGGACAACATCTCCTGGCGCGAGCGCCAACTGATCGACGCGCAGCGCCAGTCATGGGTCGGCATGTGGGAGGTGCGCGAAACCGTTCCCGGCAAGTCGATGATCCTCGCCGATTTGCTTTCCGGCGAGAAGCGCCTCGTGCAGGAGGCCACTGCATCGCGAACGGCCGTCGCACGCGACGTGATCATGGGCCGCGTCGTCGAGTTCGGGGATACGTCGGTGATCGATGGGATGCATCCCTATGCCCTTCCTCCGCAGGAGGCGTCATGGGCAGTCGGGATCGTTCAAGATCTATTGAAGTCGAAACTGCCCATCGCCATCGAGCGTCTCCGCGAGATCGTCACCGCGCTCGTGATCGTCGCCACGTGGAGAAAGGTGGTCGACGACTACTTAGAACGCCGCAGCACGCCCCCTCGGCTCACAAACACCGACGGCGATCCGTTCCGGCAGACGGTCGACCGCTACCGGTTCGCGCCTGCCGATCGCGACATGATCGAAGGGGCGGTCGGAGCACTGAAGACCTCTTTCCCGATCGAAGACCATGACGACGGCACCCGCTCCATCACATTCTTCAAGAGCGGCAACCGCCAGTACGAGCATTGGGACAACACGACGATCGGCGCTGTCGTTACATCGCAGGACGAGCTGCGAATCGAAACGAACTCCACCCGCCGCGCCAACGCGTTGCGAAAACGCATCGAGAAGGCCTGCCTGGGATTGATCACCGATCATGAGCGCACGCAAACCGACGCGGCGGACTTGTTCGCGGCATCTGCGGCATCTCGCGATGATGAAGGCCGGCGCGCGCGCGCCGAGGCGATGGATCCGGAACTTCAAGCGGTGATCCTCGACCAGAAAACCAGCTTCTACGAAAACTGGACCACCACCCCGATCCCCGCCCTCGGCGGCAAGACCCCGAAACAGGCCATCCGCAGCCTCCGCGGCCGTGAGGCGGTGGATGCTCTGCTGAAGACAATCGAGCACCACGAAGCGCGCGAACCCGTCGCCACCCGCTACGACGTCAACATCCTGCGGCGCGCGTTGCGGATGGAGGAGTGAGCAGGGGCGGGGTCGGGATCTCGCGAGTCAAATTTGAAAAATCGTTCACCACTGAGGCACAGAGGTCACAGAGACACCTCAGTGCTCTCTGTGTCTCTGTGGTTGTCTTTGCTTGGACTTGTCCGGGACGAAACGACCGGGCGCGCATGGGCACGCCCGGTCACTCACAGACTCGATCACTTACATCTCCGGAGTCTCGGGCGCCACGGGCGGCGTTCCGGGTTCCGGAGATGCCTGCGAGCTGGGAGCCTGCGACGCCTTCTTGCGGCGCAGGAAGCTCCTCAGGCGCTTGATCTCCTGCACATGCGGCACGAGAACGGCGTGGGCCGGATCGCGCGCCAACTTCGAGCCGATGTTGTATGCCCGTCCGGCGATGAGGGAGAGGCGGTGGCGGCGAATGAGATTCGCCCCGGAGACGCCGTTCAGCATCATCCGCAGCTCATCCTCCACCGCCGTCCAGCGGTTGGTCTCATCGCACAACAGACGCATGTCGTCAGCCGGCTGGCCGACCGCTTTCGAGACGATGTCGAGCGCACCGATGACATTGATCGACGCCTGCAGGATCGGATTGGACGTACGGATGCGCCCGTGCAGCGCTTTTCGCTGCGCGACCGTCAACGGTGTCATTTCGCCGATCTGCGCCCGCGTGGCGCGCAACTGATCGACGACCCCCTCGGGGGACAATGTGGGAGCCGCCTCTGGTAGGTCCGCGGCGGCAGACGGATTCAGGGTTTCCTGATTGGGATTCATATCGTTTCTCCTCAGAACAATGGGTAAGGCCGGAGGGAACGACGAGCACCTGTGCACAAGTGCAGGCGGCCACCGGCTGGAAAAGACGGCGACGCGCCGCTCTTCCGGTTGATGTTCCCCGAAGTGCGCGCGCACTTCGAGAGCCCGCGGCAGGAGGAGTACCACTCAACTCCCGCAGGGATGAGACCAGTCGCACTTTCCAGCGCCGTCGTTCTCACCCGTTGGCCGCCAGGAGCGTGGGGCTCTCACGAGCGCCAACTCCAGTCTCGAGAAGCCGGCAAGCCAGCCCCACGAGGACGCGTATTGCAGCAGAGCCTGGTGGGCGATGTCAAGTGGGGCGGCGTCGCGATGGATGATGGGTTACTGAGTCGCCGCTGGCATACCGAGGACACGACATCGGCAAGCACCAATTGCTGTCCGCGAAAACCCGACGACTTTACGCGTACACCCGGCGCCCGGCCACGCCGTCGTAATGAGTTACCGCTCGCGCCCGATGGCTGTCCGCGCCGGCTGAGCGACTCACCGTCTGAGCTGGACGATCCACAGGTCCGCCCGAACGCCGCGCGCGTGCGGCTCAGCGCCGCGCATGTCCGACTGGGCGCCTTACACGTCCGGCTCAACGCCGGGCAAGGCTGATCGGATGCCCCACACGCGCGGATCGACGCCGCACGCGTCTGACCGAACGCCCCACACGCGCGGATGGACGCCGCACGTGTCTGACTGGACGTCCCACACGCGCGGATGGACGCCGCACGCATCTGACCGGACGTCCCGCACGTGCGGATCGACGCCGCACGCGTCTGACCGGACGTCCCACACGTGCGGATCGACGCCGCACACGTCTGACCGGACGTCCCACACCTGCGGATCGATGCCGCACACCTAGGACCGGACGCCACACACGTCCGGCTGGACGCCGCGCGGTTCGCGGGCTCGGCGTCCCTGTGGTCACACCTTCGGTCTTCGCGAATCTCCTCGAGCGTGGGCATAACTCGCGCGGCTTCATTGACTTGCGCAGCCACACCCGGAAGGCGTCGCCGCGCGCTCAGGCTCGAATTCGTGCCTAAGTCGCTGCAAACGCATCGCTTGGCTGCTTGTGGGCTCTCGTCGCCCGCGTTGCCGTGAATTGTATCCGAGTGGTCAGTCACTCTCGGAGAGAGGGTTACGCGACCACGATCCGTAACGACCGAAGTGCGAAGGTGTGACCCCACTGGCTCCTTAACTCGCGCGGCTTCATTGACTTGCGTCAGCCCCACCCGGAAGGCGTCGCCGCGCTCTCGGGCTCGAATTCGTGTCTAAGTTGCTGCAAACGCATCGCTTGGCTGCTTTGTGGGCTCTCGTGGCCCGCGGTGCCGTGAATCATGTCCGAGTTGTAAGTCACTCCCAGACAGAGACTTGCGCGAGCACGATCCGGAACGACCGAAGTGCGAAGGTGTGACCCCATCGGCCCCCCGCGCTTGACCTCCTTCACCACCGCGGCCCTCACAACCTCAAACCGCGGAGAACCGCGGGCGTGAATCCGGCGAGGAGTTCGGCTGGCGCTACGCCCAGACCGCGTGCAAGCTTCAGGACTACCGTGAGACTCGGGACCTTGTCTCCTCGTTCCACCTGACCTACGTACGTTGCTGTCAATCCGGCTTTTTCGGCAAGGTCCTCCTGGGTCCACGCGCGTTGATTCCGCAGCCTCCGTACGGCCGCGCCAAGAATCTCGCCTTCCCGGTTGGTCACGCTTGACAAGTAACAATCGTTACTTCATATTGTCCAGTAACGATCGTTACTATGGCTCGCGCGAAAGATACATCCCGTCATCGAAATACCGGCTGTCGGCGTGCTGTCGTTCGCGGTAGGTTTGCCGCCGATCTTTGCTCGCGGCGCGTCCTGCAAGTCGAACTGCCAGAGTTCATCATCTGCGCCCTCGAGGCGCGCGTCGCCGAGACGAATCGTGACGCTTCACCCGAGGAATGTTGCACACTTGGTCACCTGATCGAGTCCGAACTGGTCAACCTCGTATCTCTGCGAGATGTTGCGGAGCTCGAGTCGACCGTTCCAGGCTTCCGCCACGCTGTCAATCAGTGGTTGAACGATGTATCCGAATAGCTCCTATCTACGGATCCGTGTTCAATGGGGTCACACCTTCGGTCTTCGCTAATCTCCTCGAGCCTAGGCATAACTCACGCGGCTTCATTGACTTGCGTCAGCCACACCGCAACAGTATCGCCGCGCGCTCAGGCTCAGATTCGCGCCAACTTGCTGCAAGCGCATCGCTGGCCTGCTTTGCTGCTTCTTCTTAGCGCGCGGCCGTGAATAAGGTGTGGATGCGTCTATAGCGCAAGGTACTGAGCTGACCTCGACTATCTTACGGCTGTGACACTTTGCATTTTTGCTAGTTGTCAGTCCGCAGCGATGGAACTACATTTCCATACCTAGAGAAGGAGGTGTAGGATGATGATCTCAACCGTAGCATACGTGGAACACAAGAACGGATGCGGTCAGGAAGTATTACTGGCACGCTTGATGGAAGCACAACTGCTCGTTCCGGGAGCCTCGACGTGTTGTGCAGGCTGCTCCTCGACATCATGCTGCTCGTGCGGCGCTCTCGGCGGCGCGCTGAAGGAGGCCTGAAATGAAAGCCCGACTGATCGCGGTCAACTTTCCCTCGAAGAACCTCGCGGCCTCAAGCAAGTTCTATGAGGCGCTTACCGGACTCCCGGCCGCTCGAGCACTTTCGGACAACGTCGAGTCATATAACATCGTCGCCGGCAACGGCGTGTACGTCTGGCTAAGCAAACCGTTCGACGAGCACGACACAGACGCCACCGCTTATTTCGCCGTCGATGATCTCGAAGAGGCCATTTCCTCCGTGACCCGCGCTGGTGGCCAGAAGATCTGGAATGAAATCTCCGTTCCGATCTCGCAGACAAGCAAGAAGGGCTACGCCGCCGCGCTTCAGGCGATGGGGGTTACAGAAGATCTTACCGACGAGTGGGGCCGTGTGCAGCTGATGAAGGATCCGAACGGCTGCGCCATCGCGCTCGTGGAAGTGCAGCCCCACTCGCAGATCTTCTACGGTATCGGAAAGTATAGCGACGGCCGCTTGACCGCGCTGCTCCAGCGCGATCATCAACTGTCCGTGGATCTCGGCAAAAAGTTGCACGGCTGATTCGTTCTTCAGCCGTTCCGCCGCTTCCCGGGAGACACCGATGGCAGACGACGAGCAGGTGCCCGACTCTTCGGTCGCAGTCACCTTGGCGGCCGTGTACTACAACTCGTTCAAGAGCTTGGCGCCACGGGCGGCGGCGACCGGGTTTCGTTCGAACTCGCTTCGCCACCGCCAGATTGGCGCCGGCTCGCGTTTACCCCGCGTAGCCGAAGAGTTTCTGCTCAACTCAAAACTCAAACGCGGCGATCGCGAGACCGCTACGTCGGTCGAGACGTATTTTGGCGATGCCGGACTGAAGATGCTGTCTCTCACGGGCGCCGAGCTCGCGGCTCCCAACGACCGCCCGCTCGCACACGGCGTGAATCTGCCCATGCGATTTGACGCCGTCGTCGCCAAGCGTCATACCGTGCGTTCGTTTACTGGCGACCCGTGGGACTTCGACCATTTGTGTACGAGCCTACGCGTGGGCGGGGGCGTAACGCGAGCGGCGACCGTGCCGCTCATGTCGGGTGGCGATGTCACGCTGAGGTTTCGCGCGGCGCCGAGCGGCGGGGGCATCTACCCCGTAGAGCTGTGCGTAGTTGCCCTTCGCATCGAGGGCTTGCCGCGCGGAATCTACCGGTTTAATCCTACAAAAGACGCGCTCGTGCATCAGGGCGGCGAAGACGCCGCCGACCGGTTCGTGGCCTCGTGCGCAGTTCCAGACGAATCAATCTCCCTTTCAAGAGCCTGCGCGGTCGTCGCGCTGGTCGGCTATCCGTGGCGCTCGATGCGCAAGTACGGTCCGCGGGGCTTGCGACTGGCGTTTCTTGAGGCAGGCGCGATCGCGGAGCATCTGAACCTCGCTGTCACCGCGCTCGGTTACGGCAGTGTGGACTGTGCGAGCTTCTACGACGTGGAAGCCGAAGAGGCGCTCGGCCTCGATGGCCATCATCAGGTTCTGCTGCACACCGTCGTCATCGGATGCCCGGGCTAGTCCGATGGGTGAACGCGATCTCCTCGTGTATGTGCATATCCCCTTCTGCCAATCCAAATGCCATTTCTGCGATTGGGTGACCGGTATAGCGACACAAGATCTCAAACTCACGCCGGCCGCGCCGATGCGTCAGCACTATATCGAGGCGCTCTGCGAGCAGATTCGCACGACCGGCGCGCGGCTGACGGCCAGCGGCTACCGGCCGCGCATCATGTATTGGGGTGGCGGAACCGCCAGCGCGCTTGCACCCGACGAAATGGAGAGGGTCGCTTCGGTTCTGCATGCGACGTTCGACCTCTCACAGCTACGTGAAGCAACGCTTGAATGCAGTCCCGAAACTCTAACACCAGCCAAGCTGGCATTGGCGCAATCGATCGGATTCAGACGGCTCAGCATCGGCGTCCAGTCGCTTGACGACACGCGGCTGCGCGCGATTGGCCGCGCGCACAACGCGTCCCAGGCAATCGAGAGCCTCTATATGGCGCACGAGGCCGGTTTCACCGATGTCAGCATCGACCTGATCTCCGGGTTTCCGAATGAAACTGTTCAAGAGTTCGAAGCGTCCATTCGCCGTGCGGTCGATCTGCCATTCAATCACTGCGCGCTTTACCCGTACCGGCCGGCGCCGGGCACCGTGATGTTGCGCTCCCTTGCCCGCCTTCACACTGGCCGCACATGGCTGGAAGAGCAGTTGGACGCCTATAACATCGGCAGGGCCTATCTGACAGCGAAGGGGCTTGAGGAGTACGCTTTTAGTCACTTCGGCAGTCCGCCATGCCACAGCGACCTGGCGTACTTTCGTCTCGACATGGACTGGTGCGGTTTCGGCGCAGGAGCAACGTCCGTCTTGAACGGCCGTTACCTGGCAACCGACCGCGGCGGCCTGCATCGCTACGTGAGCGCTCCCACCGCGGTTGACGAAGACATCCCGGTGTCGTCGCCGGCGATCGCGGGGAGGCTTGCCTATCAGGCGCTTACCTTACCCGAAGGCATGCTGCGCAATAAGTGGGAGGACCGTTTACAGGTGGAATGGAGCGTGGTACTCGCGATTCCGTCCGTTCGAGCACTCATTGACTACTTCGACCGCAGCGCGGCACTAATGCGCACCGCCGACGCGCTGTGGATTCCGGCCGACCGCGTCGCGCGCGCTTTCATCACCCTGTTGTTCCTAAACGCACCGGCGTCGGTGCAACACAGCACTGCTGTACGCGATGCCGTCGGCAGCTATTAACGCCTTACGAGGATCTTCATGCCCACCGCTTACCCTCGTCTCAAACGTCACTTCGCGCTCGTCGCGCACGACCCGGACATCGTGGAGATACGGAACGGCGCGTGGAACGTCGTGTCCTATACGCTGACGGATGAAAAGAAAACCGGCAAACTCTTTGCCTTGCTCGATGGGCTCGACGGCACGGTCTCGGCGGCCGATCTCGCGCTCCGCGAGGACGTCTCGCGGTCGGATGTCGAATCGCTCATTGATCACCTGCTTCAGCTCGACGTGATCGAGTTCGGTTCGGCGACCTCATTCGATTACTACCTCGATCAGTTCGCAAGCCCACTCGCGTTTCACGGCCAGCGCTGCCAAACGAGCCGGGACATCGCAATCGTCGGCGATGAAGGACTGGTTTGCCAAATCCGCGACCTCATTGCCGGCACTATGTCCGATGCGCGGTTCGTAGGCGGCGACCGGCTCGCGCCGCTGGAGGTCCTGCTGGCCCAGCCTGACATCTCGTGGCTCTTCGACGGGCTGGAATCGGAGCGCCGCATCGCGAGCGTCGCCGATCTGGCCGGCACCTTTGTCATCGTGGCTGACCGCGTGGTCCATCCAGTGCGCCTCCAGGTGATGAACCGCGTCGCCTTTCGCCATCGCATTCCCTGGATGCAGGCTGCGGTGGACGGCCCGCAACTCCTCATCGGCCCGATCGTAGATCCACCGCACACGGCGTGCTTCGAATGCTTCGAGACACGGATGCTGATGAACGTGAGGGAAGCGGCGCCGTACGTGGCATATAAACGGCTGCTCGCCAAGGGCGCGGTCCGGCCCGAACGATGGCACATGGAGCGCGTCCTCGGCACGATGTTGGCGGCACACACCGCACTTGAGGCCTTGAATTTCCTGCTCACGGGCACATCCTTCACGTGGGGCAAGGTGCTCGGTATCTACCTCCCGACGATGGAGGTCAGTTTCAACGAAGTGCTGCAAGTGCCGGGCTGTGCCGGATGCGCACCCGCGTCCGAGAGCAGCGAAGAAGAGCTGCACTTCGACATGCGCTCACTTGTGCGGAGCTAACGCATGAAAACGTCTTCGCTCCAAGTGCACTCCACCGCTCAATGCTCGATCGGCATACAGGCGCACACCGAAGCGTTGCTTCGCCGCATGTTGAGTCCGCTGGTTGGCCTCGACACCCAAATCGGTTACACCCTCAGGACCCGAGGCGATTCGCGCTTCATGATGGCCGGTGCGGAGATGACCGGCATCCACGTGTTGCGCAATCAGCCGCGTCCGCCACGCGGGCACTACCACATCGGAGGCGCCGGCGTGCATGTTGACGAGGCTCTCATTCGTTCACTTGGTGAGACCGTAGAGCGCTACGCGCAGTTCGCCTCCGAAATCCACCTGCTGGGTGGCCTTCGCTGGGCGACGTACAACGACCTCCGCCGCGATGGTGAAGTCTTGTTGGCGCCGGAGGCAATCGAGGTCTATTCGAGCCGGCAGTACGCGGTCCAGGGCTTCCCCTTTCACCCGTTCGACCCGGACGCGCCGATGCACTGGATCGAGTCGCCGTCACTGATCGATGGTGAACCCTGCTGGATCCCCGCACAGCTCGTGCTGGTGGGATACAACGTGAGAACCGAGGACAAAGAACCGCGCATCGGATTGGCAGTGACCACGGGAGGGGCCGCGCACGTCACCGAAGCGCTCGCTAAGCGAAACGGGCTGCTTGAGCAGATCCAGATCGACGCCGCAATGACACACTGGTACGGGGGCAGGCCTGCGGTACGCGTGGTCCTCGATTTGCGGACGCGAGCTCTTTCGAATCTGATTGACCGGCTGTTCGCCCGTTCCGACGACCGATTCATGTCGTTTTACTGGCTGGCCGATCAAGAGTTCTCCGTGTTTTCGATCGCGTGCGTAATCGGTAGCACTAACGGCATACCGGCATCCGTTGTGGGGCTCGGCGCCGATCTTGGGCTCGAAGCCGCTATGTACAAAGCCCTGCTCGAAGCGCTCGGCATCGTGCAACTCGCCAAAGTCACGCTGATGAATATGGCGGTCAGCAAGCCGCGTACTCCTCTGGAAGACATCGACCCTGACTCGATCTTCGACCTCGACACCAATGTGGGCTACTACGCGTTGCCGGGCCATGACGCTCCGATCCGCGAGAAGTTCAACGACCGAATCTGCAGGCCGGCCTCCGAGTTGCCCGACGACGGGCCATCTCGCCCGGAGGATGCCGTCGCGGTGCTCCTTCAACGGTTCCAAGCGCTCGGCCTGGACCTCTACGGCTTCGACCTGACGACACCTGATGTTCGCGCGCTTGGATTCAAGGCCCATCGCGTGTGGTCGCCTCAGTTGCTGTCGCTCTGCATGCCGAGCGCACCACCGGCCGCGCATCCACGCTTTGCAACCTTCGGGGGGTTCCGTTATGTCGGACCTCATCCTTACCCCTGACCTTCAGCGCTACCTGCTGGCCGCGGCAGTCGTGCTGGGGGTCGGCGGCTCGACCGTGGCCACACGGTTGCACCAGCGCTGGATGGCGATCCATGGCGTGTCGTTCACTGCGGTTTACGGCGTCACGTTGATCGTCGCCATCGTGTGCGGCACGTTGGCGTTGGGCACTGTGCCGTTGTTGCTGCCGTCGGTCGTGCGATTGCCGATTGACCTCGCACTCGGTTTGGTCATCGGAGGCGGCGCGTTTGCGATTGACCGGGCCATCAACCGGCGATGGCAGCGGCGCGACCTCCGTCGCCTCTCCAGCCAACCAGTAATCCCTCGGAATGAACAGCGGGTATGGCGCGCGACGTCGGCGCCGGCTCATGTATCCGCTACCGAGCCCGCATCGCGGCGCGATCTGGTTGTGATCGCCGTGCTCGAGGAAGTCGTGTTCCGTGGAGTCCTCATACGAATCGCTCTATCCGTAACCTCCACGGCAGTGATTGGGATGCTGCTCCTGGCGATCACTGTCGTCTTCGCCCTCGAGCATCTTCACTTCGGGTGGTCACACGTCGCGGGTAAACTACCATTCAGCGCCGCCGTGACTGTTGCCGCGGCGGTTCTCGGTTCGACGGTCATACCGATCGCGGCGCACCTCACCTTGAACCTGCTGGTTTTTCGCCACCTTCAGCAGACGCGCCGCCTTGCTGTGAACCGCGTTGCGGCAGTGAGGGCTCCGTTTTGACAGCGTTCTGGCAGGTCTCGCTGCTGTCGGCGTTCATTGGCGCTTACAACGGCGCGTTTGTCGGCCGCATAGGCCGCATCGCGCCATTTGTCACGCGTCACGTTCCCTTGGTCGACCGATTCGGGTGGACAGCTGTTAATGACGTTGCTCGCCTGACGATCGCCACCGTTTCGCAGCTGCTCTTCCTGCTGGTGCTGATTCCCGTCACGGGGATCAATCCGCTCGCTTCACTAAGCTGGCATCCGGCCGTCATCGCGGCAGGCGCGCTACTCGGGGTCGCAGAGATGGGCTTTACGTCGTTCATGGCTCACGTGCTCATGCGTGCGATGACCTCTCTCGCACCGGCGCGCTTCCCGGCGGCCGTTGACGACTGGCTCGTAGTCGCGCGTGGCGGCTGGATGCGCTACTTCACACATGCAGTCCGCATTACACCTCGCTGGTTCCTGCTGTCGACAACGCTACTCTACGTTGCGGTGGAGGAAATCATATTCCGCGCCGTGATCATCACCTACCTTCTGCCACACGGCTCGGCCCTGGCGCTCTTGTATTCGATGCTCGCGTTCACGGTAGTTCAGGTTCTTCACACACCGAGTTGGAAAACCGGGATGTTCCCGGCGGTCGGTGCCATTGCAGTTGGCGGTGTGCACGGCTGGCTTTTTCTCGTCACGGGCGACGTCACGCCGCTGATCGCGGCGCATTTCATCTTTTTTCTGGCGGCTGTGTTGTGACTCCGTACGCGAAGGCTCATGCGGTGGACTACGGGCTCTCGTTTCTGCCCGACGGCACCCCATTGACAAAGGCGCCGCGCGACTACTTTCAAGACGCACTGCACCTGTCGGAAATCGCGGACCGCGCGGGCCTTCGTTACGTGAAGATGACCGAGCACTACCTCAAGGCCTACGGGGGATACTGCCCCAGTCCGCTGACGTTTCTTGCCGCGGTATCGGCAAAGACCTCGCGCGTGCGCCTGATGACGGGAGGAATCCTGCCATCGTTTCACCATCCGGTGCAGACTGCGTCGGAATGCACGATGGTCGATGCCATCAGCGGCGGACGGCTCGATGTGGGGTTCGCCCGCGCTTACTTGCCATATGAGTTCGAGTGCTTTGGCATTGACCTCGATCAGAGCCGTGCTCGATTTGACGCGAGCATCGATCTGATCCTGCGGTTGTGGACTGAGGAACAGGTCAGCGTTAGCACCCCCTTCTTCAGCGTACGCGACGCGTCAATACTGCCACGGCCAACGCAGTTGCCCCACCCGCCGGTGTGGGTGACCGCCGTGCGCTCGCGCGGCAGCTTCGCGTGGATCGGCGAGCGCGGATTCGGCCTCCTGATCACGTCGCCGCTCTCGGCGCCGGAGCAACAGGCCGACCATGTCTCGATCTATTTGGAGAGCTACACACCTCCGGCCAATCAACCGGTTGCCCGGCCGCGAGTGGCGATCAGCCTCCCGCTCTACATCGCGCCCACCGACACGATGGCGATTGCCGAGGGCGACGTTTTCCTGCGGCGTTACCACCACGTGTGGGCCGAGGCGGCAGACTCATGGAACTCTGCGCGGTCGCGCGATTACTCTGGTTACACCGGCCTGTCTTACGCAGTCCGGGCTGCAACGCCCTACGAGCTGCGGCGTATCGGCTCGGTGATCGTAGGCTCGCCGTCGCGCGTTGTCGATGCGATCCACGCATTGGCCGACCGGTTACCTCTCGATGCAATCCTCTGGCAGATAGACTTCGGCGCCATGCCATCCGATCAAGCCCATCGCACGCTGCGCCTGTTCATTTCGGACGTGCTACCGCGGCTCGCCGGTCGCTGCCAGCCGCGAGCAGCAGACGCGATGCAGGAGGTTCGATGAGAGTCCTCGTGGCAGGCGCTGGCATAGCCGGCCTGACTGTGGCCCACTGGCTCGCGCGGGGGGGCGCTGATGTCGTTGTGGCAGAGCAATCGTCGCGACTCGACGCGCGCGGGTACGGCTTGAATCTGGTCGGTCAGTGCTTGTCGGTGCTCGACGAGATGGGCCTTCGCGACATGCTGGAAGCGCAGAGGCTTCCGGTGCGGCAGAACCGCGTGTTGGAGCGTGATGGCACGCTCGTTCGACAGCTCGACATCTCAGAGTTCAACTCCCCTGGGTCAGGTCTTTTCATTCGCCGTTCTGCGCTGCAGAAAGCCCTCGCCGCTGCAGCGGGCACCTCAGTCGATCTTCGATTGAATACCCCCGTTCGCGCGATCGAGAACACGCTGGATGGCGTGCGTGCGCGGCTCGGCGCCTCCGAAGAATCGTTCTCCCTCGCGATCGGCGCCGACGGCATCCACTCCGCGGTGCGTCAGGCCGTCTGTCCGGACGCAGCGAGTAAATCGCTGAACGTGCAATACGTGGCGGTCACCTTCGACGCGCGATTTGATGATACGGAAGGGGCCTACACAATCAACGGGCCAGGGGGCCGGGCCGCTACGCTAACGATGGTGTCCGACAGCGAGTGGACGGGCCTATTTTGGGTACGAAACTCAATGGAGCCCGTCCCGGCCCCCCATGAGGCTCGTGACTACCTGACACGGCAGTTCTCCGCGTTCAGCTGGATCGTCCCGGAAATCATTGAGCGCATCGATTTGCACCGCTCGTACTGCGGCGAGGCCATCCAGATTCGAGCCAACCGCTGGACAAACGGCCGGGTGACGATCGTAGGCGATGCGGCCTGGTGCCTCTCACCAGTGGCGGCCCGTGGCGCGGCGGCCTCGCTCGTGGGAGCCAGCCAGTTGGCCAACGCCCTGACCGCCGATCGTGACGTCGACGCTGCCTGCGCGCGCTTCGAACGCGAATTCCGGCCCGTGGTCGAGCGCGCGCAGCAGGTGGCGGCCCGGACGATAGAATACATGCTGCCTCTTGACGAAGGAGACGCGGCCATGCAGGCCCGCTACCTGCGGACGATGTCTGAGGAAGCCATCCAGCAGGCCATGCGGGCGCAGTTCGCAGACGGCTTGTAGAAGTGAGGCCTGGTTTCTTCGAGAAACTGATGCCGAATCGTCCTTGGGCTACTCCACCGAGTGACCATGGCCTTGACAAGATCCATCCGATCGCCGGAATCACCACCCCTCCCCGAACGAAACTCCCTTCACCCGTGTTGTTAGCAATATGAAGAACAGTTGGACAGGCGGCGAATTGGCGGGCGAGCCTGATCGGCGGGAGGGGGGCGACCTCGCGGTGGCCGTCCATCGCTGCGAGCCGGGGGCGTTCGAGAGGCTCATCGATCGGTTCGAGCAACCGCTGTTCGGCTACGCCCACGGCATTCTGCAGAACGCCTTCGATGCGCAGGAAGTCGTGCAGGACGCGATGATGCGCGCGCACAAGGCTCTTACGCGGCAGTACGACGAGGCCCGCTGCGCGGCCCTGGCGTTGCGTCCCTGGCTTTTCAAAACCGTGCGCAACCTTTGTCTCAACAAGCGCCGCTCGAAACGCAGCTCGCTCGAGCAACCGCTGGAGACGTTCGACGATGGCCGGATCGGGCCGTTCGTCAGTCTCGAGGGATCGGATCTCGAGCGGAAGGAAGAGATCGAGTTGCTGCGGCGGGCCATGGCCTTGCTGCCGGTCGACGCGCGCGAGCTGATCGTGCTGCGGTTCATGGAGGAGATGTCCTACGCGGAGATCGCAAAGACGGTAGGCCAGTCCGAGGCGGCGCTCCGCGGCAAGGTGTTCCGGTCGCTCAAGCTGCTGCGCGATGCGCTGGAGAAACCGGCAACCCAGAAGGGGGTGGCGTATGCAATGTAGAACGGTATTGACCAGGATCGATGCGCTGCGCACACGTGAGCTTGCTTCGATCGAGAAGACCGCGGTGGAGCAGCACTTCAAGACCTGCCGCAGTTGCAACGATTCGCAGGCTGACGTCGTCGACCTCGCGGATGCGATCAAATCGCTGGCCGTCGCGCCGGAGCGCTCCTGCCGCGAGGCGGTGAAGGAGCAGATTGCCGATTCCTTCGACCGCGTGGGCGATGCGTGGGTCGCGTTTTCCAACGGCCGCATCCGGATGATCGCAAAAGCGAAGTCGATCGATGACGTTCGCGAGGCGTATGCGAAAAAGTACGGACGCGTCCTGGAGCCTGGAACCATTCCCGAGATGTTGCGGCGGCAGGTGGAAGCCGCGGTAAACGGCGAAGGGGTGACGACGCCGAAGGTCGATCTCGATGCCGCGAACGATCTCGAGCACGACGTGATGCAGACGCTCGTTCGCATTCCGCGCGGCGAAGTGCGCACCTACGCCTGGGTGGCCCGGCAGGCCGGCCGTCCTCGGGCTGTCCGCGCCGTGGCCAGCATCATCGCCCGCAATGCCGTTCCCTACGTCGTGCCGTGCCATCGCGTCGTGCCGTCGGCCGGCGGCGTCGGCAACTACATCTTCGGCAGCGCCACGAAGCGCGCGTTGCTGGAGCGGGAGGGAGTGAACGTCGATGAGCTCGACGCGCTGGCGCGGGAGCACGTCCGCTACATCGGATCCCGCACGACGCACATCTTCTGCTTCCCGACGTGCCGCGACGCAAAACGGATTCAGGAGAAGAACCGGATGCCGTTCCGCGATGCCGACGACGCGATGGAGCACGGCTACCGCCCGTGCCGCCACTGCCAGCCGGTGGCGGCGTAGGGGACCGGAGCCCCGGGCGTGTCATTCCGAGCGGGTGGGGCGGCGGTGGGCAAGGAATCCCCTGCCGGAGCACGAGGATCGCAGCCTTTCTAAAACGGAGAACATGATGACCGCTTCAGTTTTCGACCTTCAACTTCATGGAAGACCGCGACCGCGTAATCGCGAGACCTCGCAACCGCCATTCGACGTCCACGCCATCTCCGTCCCAGCGCGCATGTTCACAGGCGACTTCTTGTTCACTCACCGCGCCGCCGACCGTCTCTGGTTCGCCCTCGGCGATGTAGCAGGGAAGGGACTCCCCGCCGCGCTGGTGATGGCGATGATCCAGGAAGAGCTGGAGCGCCGCATCGCCTCATGCGCGCACACCGGCTGCGATCCGGCGACGACGATGCGACGCCTGCACGAGTTTCTCGAGCCGCTCCTGCCATCGAACCGCTTCGCCACCGCCGTCATCGGCTGGCTCGGCGACGACGGCACGATGACGATCGTCAACGCCGGCCACTGTCCGCCGATGCTCGTCCGCGCCGACGGCCGAATCGAGGAGATTGACTCGACCGGTCCTGTCGTCGGGATCATGGCCGCCTCGGGTTGGATATCAGCGACGTTCACACTCAACGCAGGAGATCACTTGATTCTCTACAGCGACGGCGTCATCGAAGCAGCGTCCCCGGACGGCGAGGAGTTCGGCGTCGGAGGGATCGTGCGAGCACTCCCGGCGTTGTCGTCATCCCGCGAGGTCGCGTCCGCGATCCACGCCGCGGTATCGCAACACGCCAATGGCGCAAGATACGACGACCTCTCGCTGCTCGTGATCGGGCGGTAGATGGCGCAACGGCGCGAGAACCCGCGGACGCAAGAACCCGCGTGTGGCAAGAACCCGCGGCGGCGAGGACGCCGCCGAGCCAGCCGGCGGGACGCCAGCGTTCCGCCGCACGTGGCAAAATGATCCTTTGGACGGGCGCCATGTCGCCGTTAGCCATGCCACCCGGCGCGCGTAAAGTGGCAATTGATCCTTTGGACGGAACGCCGCCGTCTCGGCGGCTGGCCCGGCGGCGTCTCGCCGCCGCTTTGTTGCGCAAATCGACCGATTGCCTCCGACCCAGCGACGATGTAAATTTCCCCACGGAAGCGGTTACGATCTGATCGAAATACCGGGTTCGAGATCTATGTCCTGGGGCATCGATTAGCTCAAAGCTAGAATCCTGTTTCCGCAGGAGTGCCGATCTCATTATCGAACCGCTTCCACTTTTTCTCTTTCGTCCCTCCGCGTTACGCGCGCCCCACAAACCCCGCCGCTACCGGCACTCGTCGTCCCGCAAGCGCCATCGCCACATCCATATCCGGCTCGGCTAACGGGCGGAGGAAGTCGCCTTCCATCACGGAGAGTGCGATGCCGTCGCGGTAGGCGATGCGCGTGCCGGGGATGGCGCGGATTCGTTCTCCGGTCGTGAGGATGCCGATGAGGTTGAGTGGGTCGGCGGCGCTGATGACGATGAGGCGTCCGTCGGGCGCGCTTCGCCGGATCTCGCGCAGCCGCTCGACGGCCTCGGGGAGCGCGAATTGTTCGCCGGACATGCCGGCCACGAAGCGGCCGCCGCGGATTTCGCCGCGTGCTTCAAGGCGGCGGTAGACGCGGGCGAGCTCGCGCCAGGGGGCGGCGTTCGGCTCGCGCGTCAGCAGGCGGCGGAAGATGACGCCGTATCGCCGCAGCAGTGCGCGGGCTTGTGTTTCCACCGCTTCCTCGCGGTCGGTGCTGGCAGCGAGCAACGACCAGCGGCCGGCGCGGTCGGGACGGCGTCCGATGAAACCGTCGGACGTGATGACGCCTGCGTTCGCCAGTTCGTCGATTGCCTCCTGGGTGGCGTCGAGGTCTCGGGCGAAGCAAGCGCCGCGTGCCTGGAGCGCATCAAGGACGCGCTGCGCGTTTTCGCTCAAGGCTGGCGGCGGGGACTCAGGCGTGAGCCAGGCGGCGATGTGGGACCGAGGTGCGAGTGCGACGCCGGTGGTGAGCCGCACCCATCCGACTTCGCCGCTGAAGCAGAGCGAATCGAGCAGCGATGGTTCGTAGCGATCGATGCGCAGCGGGAGGATGTGCCGTTCCCACGCGTTCATCGCGATCTCGAAGCCATCGAGCTGCTTGATGACTTCGTGAAGACCGTCGATTCCCGTCAGCCTCGTCGATGCCGTGACGTGCTGCCAGGCGAAGAGGAAGCG
>Ga0307470_10000277_pt1 | contig 31443 bp, 28 predicted proteins | sample atmos_gasesAM3C__FD_204565 | JGI IMG/M metagenome (GOLD analysis project Ga0307470, IMG submission 204565) | Hardwood forest soil microbial communities from Morgan-Monroe State Forest, Indiana, United States - atmos_gasesAM3C_05 | ecosystem: Environmental > Terrestrial > Soil > Temperate forest... | reverse complement strand
GCTCGAAGCCCTGCCGGCGGTCGGCGGCGAGGAGGGCGGCGAAGCGCGCCTCCCGCTCGCCCGGCGCCAGAGCGCTCCAGTCCTCGGCGCGCAGCGGCAGCTCGACCGCGCGCTGCACCGCCTGCAGCGGCCGCTTCTGGCGCTTCCACAGGAAGGCCGTGCGGAGGACCGCGTGGCGCTCGATCACCCGCTCCCAGGCGCGGGCGAACGCCGCGCGGTCGAGCGGCCCGCCGAGGGTACAGGCGACCTGCTCGACGTACACCCCCGACCGCGGAGCGTAAACACTGTGGAACAGCATCCCTTCCTGCAGGGGAGAGAGCGGAAAGACGTCGTCGAGGCCGCGCGTGCTCACCGCATCTATAGGTGTTCGCTGGCTGGTTTTACCGAGCTTTGTGGGCCGGCGCGCCGCGGGCGCCGTTGAACACCATGCATTGAGAACAGCACGCGAGGTACCCATGAGCGGACAGATCGGGCATCGTATTCTCCTCGGCGGCTTGGGCGGCGACTCGCACAGCGTCGGCCTCCACATCCTCCACTGGGCGTTCGCCGGCAGCGGCTATCGCGTCGACTTCCTCGGCACGCAGAACACCCTGGAAGACTTCACCCGCCGCGCCGCGGGCTACGACGCCATCATGATCTCCAACATGGACGGCCACGCCGAGCACTACCTGCGCCAGTTCTCGCCGCCGAAGACGAACGGCCGGCCGCTCTGGTATCTGGGCGGGAACCTGACGATCGACGAGGGCGACGGCTACGAGGAGCAGTTCCGCCGCCAGGGGTTCGACCGCGTCTACGTCAAGTTCGTCGACCTCGCGACCATCCTGGAGACGCTCGGGCGCGACCTGCGCAGCGTGCAGCCGGCGCCGGCCGCCAGCGGCCGCGCCCGTCTCGTGCGCATCCCCGAGGCGGAGTTTTTGGCCGAGCGCGAGCAGGTGCTGGCGACCTGGGAGACCGGCGCCGCCGCCGCCGACCTCGACGCCAACGCCGACTACATCGCCCGCCAGCCGTCGTTCGCCGCGCTCCTCGCCGAGGTCGAGGCCGGCCGCCGGCCGATGGTCGTCCAGCCGCGCTCGGGCGTGCCGGGTCTCGCCGAGCAGACGGCGCTGCTCTGCCATTTCCGCGACGCCGGCGCGCCCGGCCTCTCGTTCCAGGTCGACTCGCTCACCCGCAACAACCGCTACGCCGACGCGGCGCGGGGGATCGCCGACAGCGCGCGCACCGGCCGCGCGGTGTTGAACGGCTTCCCGCTGGTCAACCAGGGGGTCGCGGCACTGCGCGGGATGATCGAGACGGTCGGGGTGCCGATCCAGACCCGCCACAGCACGCGCGACTCCCGGCTCCTCGCCGAGATCAGCTACGCTGGCGGCGCCACCGGCTTCGAGGGCGGGCCGATCTGCTACAACGTCCCCTACTACAAAGACTTCCCCCTGCGCGAGGCGATCTCCCGCTGGCGCTACGTCGACCGGCTGACCGGCCTCTACGCCGACCGCTACGGGATCGTCTTCGACCGCGAGTTCTTCGGCACCCTGACGGCCACCCTGATCCCGCCGTCGATCGCCATCGCCAGCAACCTGGCCGAGGCGGTGCTCGCCGCCGAGCAGGGGGTGAAGTGCGTCTCGCTCGCCTACGCCGAGCAGGGCAACCGCGCGCAGGACGTCGCCGCCGTGCGCGTGATGGCGGCGGTCGCCCGCGAGGTCCTCGACGAGCTGGGCTACGGCGACGTCGCCGTGCACACCGTCTTCCACCAGTACATGGCCGCCTTCCCGCTGTCGGAGCAGCGCTCCGAGGAGCTGATCTTCGCCTCGGGGGTGACCGCGGCGATGGCGGGCGCCACCCGCATCATCACCAAGACGCCCGCCGAGTCGCGCCAGATCCCCACCGTCGAGGACAACCTGCGGGGCATGGAGCTGGCGCGCCTGGGGGTCGAGGCGGCGCGCGGCCGCGCCGTGCCGGAGTCGGCGGTCGCCCAGGAGTCGCGCGTGGTGCGCCGCGAGGTGCTGAGCATCTGGGAGAGCCTCCTCGACTGTGGGCGCGGCGACGTCGCGACAGGCGTCGTCCGCGGCTTCGACCAGGGACTCCTCGACATCCCCTTCGCGCCCAGCATCTACAACCGCGGCGAGACGCTGACCGCCCGCGACGTGCAGGGGGCGATCCGCTTCGTGCGCACCGGCAACCTCCGCCTCGAGCCCGAGGTGGTCGAGTTCCACGCCGCCAAGATGGAGGAGCGCCGGCGCGCCGAGGGGATCGGCCGCGACCGCGACTACCTGATGGTCGAGGCCGACGTGCTGCGCATCGCCCGCGAGCGCTACGGCGCCTGGCCGCTCGACGCCCGCGAGGTCGACCCGGCGTTCCTCGCGCTGCAGGGCGAGCATGCGGTAGCCTGAGCGGCATGGCGAGGGCGAGCGGACGCACGCTGGGGATCCTCGGCGGCATGGGGCCGCTCGCCTCGGCCGAGCTCCTCCACACGCTCTATCGCCTGAACATCACGGAGCCCGAGCAGGAGGCCCCCGCCTGCCTGCTTCTCTCCGACCCCTCGATCCCCGACCGCACGGCAGCCATCCTCGCCGGCGACACTCGCGAGCTGGTCGCCCGGATCACGAGCGCCCTCGCCCAGCTCGCGGCGGCGGGGGCCGAGCGCATCGTCATCGCCTGCGTCACCGCGCACGCCGTGCTCGCGGAGGTGCCAGAGCCGGAGCGGCGCCGCGTCATCCCCCTCCTCGACCTCGCGATCGACGAGGTCAGAGCCTCCGGCCGCCCCCACCTCCTCCTCGCCACCCAGGGCACCCGCACGGCGCGCATCTTCGAGCGGCATCCGCGGTGGGGCGAGGTCGAGCGCCTCGTGACCTGGCCCGACGAGGCCGACCAGCGGCGCGTCCACGCGACCGTCTACCGCTTCAAGCACGCCGAGCCCGACCCCGAGAGCCTCGCCTGGATCGAGAGGCTGCCGGCGAAGTACGGCGCCGAAGCCCTGATCTTCGGCTGCACCGAGCTCCACCTCCTCCACCGCCCCCTCGCCCGCCGCCCGCCCGGCATGCCCACACTGCGGATCGTCGACCCGCTGTGGATCGCGGCGCGGGACCTCAAGAAGCTGCTCTGAACCAGCCGAGGCGCAGAGCGCCGCGCGCTCCAGCCGACGGCCGTGATATGTCAGACTTGGCATAGAATGGCGGTCATGGAGTGGGAGGACAAGCCGCTCGTCTGGCTCCATGGTGAGATCAGGACCGTGATCGAGACCTGCCAGCGCCGCCTGGCCGAGTACGACCGATAGAGACAGGAGACGTATCGATGGACAAAGAAAAAAAGGCTCGCCTCGAGGCGAAGGGCTGGAAGGTAGGAACGACCGAGGAGTTCCTGGGGCTGAGCGCCGATGAGGCCGCTTACCTGGAGCTGCGGCTCAAGCTCAGCGATGCCGTGCGCGATCTGCGGAAGCGGAAACACCTGACCCAGGTCGAGCTCGCCGAGCTCCTCCACTCGAGCCAGAGCCGGGTCGCCAAGGTCGAGACCGCGGACGAATCCGTCTCGCTGGATCTCCTCATCCGCTCGCTCCTTGCGCTCGGGGCCACGGCGCGGGACCTGGCGAAGGTGATCGCCGGCGGATCCAGGCGAGTCGCTTGACGGCTCGGTTCTGCGCGCTGAACAGCGTCGGCGGCTCTACCCCAGCCGCGACTTGAGCGTGTGCAGGAGGTTGAGCGCCGCGAGAGGCGAGAGCTGGTCGAGGTCGGCCTCTTTGAGGAGCTCGGCGACGACCTGCTCGGGCGGGGTGAAGAGGGTGAGCTGATCGGGGAGGAGGACGAGCTCGGGGGCGGTGCCGCGGGCGAGCCTCGGCTTGCCGGCGAGGTCGTACTCCTGGGACTCGAGGTTGCCGAGCACCTCGGAGGCGCGGGCGATCACCCGCTCGGGGATGCCGGCCAGGCGCGCCACGTGGAGGCCGTAGGACTTGTCGGCGCTCCCCGCCACCACCCGGCGGAGGAAGACGATCTTCTCGTCCCACTCCTTGACCGCCATGGTGCGGTTGACCACCCGCGGCAGCAGGGCGGCGAGCTCCGTCAGCTCGTGGTAGTGGGTGGCGAAGAGGGTGAGCGGGCGGTTCTCGGCGTGGAGGAACTCGACGATCGCCCAGGCGAGCGAGAGGCCGTCGAAGGTCGCCGTGCCGCGCCCCACCTCGTCGAGGATCACCAGGCTCTCCGCCGTCGCATGGCGCAGGATGTTGGCGGTCTCGATCATCTCGACCATGAAGGTCGACTCGCCGCGCGCCAGGTCGTCGGAGGCGCCGACGCGGGTGAAGATGCGGTCGACGGCGCCGATCCGCGCCGAGGCCGCCGGCACGAAGCTCCCCGCCTGGGCCATCAGCACGATGAGCGCCACCTGCCGCAGGTAGGTCGACTTGCCGCCCATGTTGGGGCCGGTCAGGAGGACGATCTGCGCCCCCTCGGGATCGAGGTCGGCGTCGTTGGGCACGAAGGCGTCGCGGCCGGCGAGCTCGACGACGGGGTGGCGGCCCTCGCGGATGGTCAGGCCGTTACCCGGCGGCTCGACGACCGGCCGCACGTAGCCGTTCCGCGCCGCCGCCTCGGCGAAGGCGGCGAGGGCGTCGGCCGCGGCGAGCGCCGCGGCGAGCGCCGCCAAGCCCGCGGCCTGCGCCGCGACCGCCTCCACCAGGCGCCGGAAGTGCTCCTCCTCGAGCGCCACCTGGCGCCCCTCGGCCTCGAGGATCTGCTCCTCCAGGTCCTTGATCTGGGGGGTGACGTAGCGCTCGGCGTTGACCAGCGTCTGCTTGCGGATGTAGTCCTCGGGCACCTTGTGCCCGTGGGCGCGGGTGACCTCGAGGTAGTAGCCGAAGACGCGGTTGTAGCGGATCTTGAGCGAGGGGATGCCGGTGCGCTCGCGCTCGCGCGCCTCGAGCGACAGGATGTGGCGCTTGCTGTCCCTGGCGAGCGAGCGGTAGCGGTCGAGCTCGGCGTCGAGGCCGGCGGCGATCACGCCGCCCTCCTCGAGCGTCGCCGCCGGCGCCGCCTCCAGGGTCCGCGCCAGCTCGGCGTGGAGATCGAAGAGCGGATCGGCCGCCGCGATCTCGGCGAGGAGCGGCGAAGGACGGCCCAACGGGCCGGCCGCCAGATCGCCGGTTCCTGCCGGCGGGCCGGTCGCCAGCTCGTCGAGGATCGAGGGCACCTCGGCGAGGCCGTCCCGCAGCGCCGCCGCCTCGCGCGGGGTGAGCGTCGCGAGCACGGCGCGGCCGAGCAGGCGCTCGGGGTCGCCGGTCCGCGCCAGGCGCTCGCGCAGGCGCTCGCGGCGCGGGTGGTCGGCGGCGAGCTCGCCCACCGCCTCGTGGCGCCGCGCGATCTCCGCCGGATCGCGCAGCGGCCGGCGCAGCCAGTCGCGCAGCAGCCGCCCGCCGGGCGGGGTGACCGTGCGGTCGAGCACCGCGAGCAGGGTGCCGCGGCGCCGGCCGCCGCGCGGGCCCTCCCGCGGGTCCTCGCGCTGGCTGCGGAAGACCTCGAGGTTGGCGAGCGTCGTGGCGTCGACGACCAGCCGGTCGCCGGGCTCGCGCAGGGCGATCCCCCGCACGTGGCCGAGGTCGCTCCGCTGGGTCTCGCGGGCGTAGGCGAGGGCCGCCGCCGCCGCCGCGATCGCCGGCTCGCCGTCGGCGAGGCCGAAGCCGCGCAGCGTCGCCGTCGCGAACTGGCGTTTCAGCAGGTCCGCCGCGCGCGGGCCGTCGAGATACCGGTCGCCGCCGAGCGGCGTGCGGCAGGGAACCTCGCGCTCGATCCAGTCGCGGAGCTCCGCCGGCAGCCCGTCGGGGAGCAGGGCCTCGCGCGGCCGGAAGAGGGCGAGGTCGGAGACCGCCTCCTCGACCGTCGCCCAGCGGCGGACGAAGAAGCCGCCGGTCGAGACGTCGAGGAAGGCACCGGCACCCCCAGCGTGCTCGCCGCCCCAGGTCAGGCTGGCGAGGAGGACCTCCTCCTTGCCCTCGAGGAGGCCGGGGGCGGAGACCGTCCCCGGGGTCACCACCCGCGTCACCTCGCGCTTGACCAGCCCCTTGGCGAGCGCCGGGTTCTCGACCTGGTCGCAGATGGCCACCTTCAGGCCCGCCTCGAGGAGCTTGCCGATGTAGCCCTCGACGGCGTGGTGGGGGACGCCGCACATCGGCGTCTCGTTCTCGCCCCCCTTCTGGCGCGCCGTGAGCTGCACCTCGAGGATCGGCGCCGCCGTCTTCGCGTCCTCGAAGAACATCTCGTAGAAGTCGCCCATGCGGTACATGACGACGGCGTCCGGATGCTGCGCCTTGACCTCCAGGTACTGGCGCAGCATCGGCGTCAGGGCGAGCGCGGGCGAGGACATGGCGGGAGAGTATAGCCAGGAGCGGCGGACCCGGCCTGGCGTCAAAAATCGCCGCCGGAGCGCACCGGGCGAAACGCCCTCCCTCCGAACCTCCACCCGCACAGATCGGCGAGGGAGCTGAGAGTGCTAAGTCAGGGTGTCCAGAATCTCCTTCCGGCTGACGCGCTTGTGATCAGCGACCGTGCGCAGGATATTGCTCAGGGTTCCCACGCGCAGGCTCCTGTGGGCAGGCACAGCAATTCGCTGATGGGAGGGATCCTCGGTCTCCAGGACGACATGGCTACCGACCTGCTGGACCTGGCCATAGCCCCAGCTCCGGCAGAGGCATCGGATCAGATCCTCGCCGGCGACGTCCCGCGGCAGCTTCATCCGAGCGCCATCACCTCGTCGCGGACGAGGTGGAGGCGAATCGCGCTGGGGGCCGGCCGGTCGAAGCAGTAGGCCTCGACCGCTTCTCTCACGTTGTGCCGCAGCTCGTCCCAGGTGTCGGCCTGCGTGAAGATGGCTTCCGTCAGGCACTCGGCCACGAAGCCGCCGTCCGCCTCCTGGGTAATCTCGAAGATGAGCTCCCCCATAGGGAGAAGTGTACCGCGAGTCCATTGCCGCGGCCTCCGCCTATACTTGGACGGGATGAGCGCCGCGACCGGACCCGTCCTCGTGCTCGACAGCGGCTCGCCGCGGGTGAGCGTGGCCGTCGGCAGGCAGGGCCTCCTGCTCGCCGAGCGGTCGGCCGAGGTCGCGCGGTCCTCGACCTTCCTCCTCCAGATGATCGACGAGGCCCTCGCCACGGCCGGGCTCGCCCCGGCGGACCTCGCCGGCGTCGCGGCGCTCGCCGGGCCGGGGAGCTTCACCGGCCTGCGCATCGGGCTCGCCACCGCCCTCGGCCTCCACCAGGCACTGGGAATCGCCGCGACCGCCCTCCCCACGCTCGCCGTCCTCGCCGCGTGCTCCCCGGGCGCTCGGACGCTCGCGGCGGTCGACGTCCTGCGCGGCGAATGGGCGGTCCAGGAGTGGAGAGATGGCCGGGGCGGCGCGATGGAAATCCTCGCCGCCGCCGACCTGGCCCAGCTCGCCGGCTCGCCGCCCGCGACCGTCGTCGGCTTCGGCGTCGGCCGTCTGGCGGAGATCCCAGGCTGGCCGCCCGGCGCCCGCCTCCTCGAGCCCGGTCCGCTCGCCCCGGCCGGCCTCGGCCTCCTCCCCGCCGACCTCGCGGCCTGGGACCCCGGCCTCCTCACGGCGCCGATCTACGGCCGGCCGGCCGCCGTCACCGCCCCGCGGCCGCGCGCGGTCATGCCCGCCGGGGCGCTCGGGGGCAGCGGAGCCCGCCGATGAGCGCGGCCGTCGAGGCGTACCTGCCCGTCGTCCGCGCGGCGCGCGCGGAGGACATCTCGCGCATCGCCTGGCTCGAGCAGATCGGCTTCCCCGACCCCTGGTCGCTGGAGCTGCTCGCCTACGAGTGGCGCCATCCGCTCTCGCTCGTCCTCGTCGCCGCCTGGGCCGAGGGAATTCCCATCGCCGGCTACGCCTCCTTCCGCCAGGGAGCGCAGGAGGCCGAGCTGCTGCGCCTGGCGGTGGCGCCGGGCGAGCGGCGGCGCGGGGTGGCGCGCGCCCTGGTCGCCGAGGGCCTCCGCCGCCTCGGCCCCGCCGGCGTCGAGACCTGCTTCCTCGAGGTGCGCACGGGGAACTTCGGGGCGATCGCCTTCTATCGCCAGATGGGCTTCGACCAGGTGGGCCTGCGCAAGGGATACTACCGCGACGGCTCGGACGCGCTGGTCTACGCGCGGCGGATCTGAGACCACGCGCTGGTCTACGCGCGGCCGATCGGCGACCCCGGCTAGAGCGCCGGCCGCCGGGCGAGGCAGCCGCGGATGAGCGCCAGGGCGGCGGCGCGCTCGGCTCCCTCGAGGGGGAGGCGGGGCGGGCGGACCGCCTCGGTCCCTTGGCCGACCTCGGCCTGGACGAGCTTGATGAGCTGGACGAACTTCGGCACCGTGTCGAGCCGGAGGAGCGGCAGGAACCACTCGTAGAGGGCGCGGGCCTCGGCGATCCGGCCGGCGACGGCGAGCTCGAAGAGGCGGACCGATTCGGCCGGGAGGGCGTCGACCAGGCCGGCGATCCAGCCCACCGCGCCCGCCTGCACCCCCTCGAGCAGCAGGTCGTCGACCCCGACGAAGATCGCCAGGCGGTCCCCCAGCCGCTCGCGGATCGCGGTCACCCGGCGCACGTCGGCGCTCGATTCCTTGACTGCGGCGAGGTTGGGGAGCTCGGCGAGCTCGGCCATCTGCTCGGCGGTGACGTCGGTGCCGTAGGCGATCGGGTTGTTGTACAGCATGCAGGAGAGCGGCGTCGCCGCGATCACCGCCCGGAAGTGCGCCGCGGTCTCGCGCCAGTCGCCGCGGTAGACGTAGGGCGGCAGCACCATCAGGCCCTCGGCTCCGGCGGCCGCGGCGGACCGCGCGAGAGCGACCGCCTCGGCGGTCGACAGCGCGGAGATCCCGGCGACGAGCGGCACGCGGCCGGCGGCGCAGGCGGCCGCGGCGGTCGCCAGGACCGCCAGCTTCTCCTCCGGCGCCAGGGTCGCCGACTCCCCCAGCGAGCCGAGCGCCACGATGCCCCGGCAGCCGCTCGCGATCAGCCAGCCGACCTGCCGCGCCAGGGCCGCGTGGTCGACCGCGAGGTCGGGGTGAAACGGCGTCGTGATCGCGGGGAAGACGCCCCGCCATGCGATGGGATTCGGCATCGGAGGTTTGACCGTGCGGGTACTCCAGCATAGATTGCCCCGCGTGGGCAACGCTCCCGAGCTGGCGCACTTCGTCGGCGGACGCTTTCAGCGGAGCACCGGCGGGGACTTCCTCCTCGACCTGAACCCCTCCGAGCCCGCCGACGTCGTCGCCCTCGTCCCCGAGGGGACGCCGGACGACGTCGATGCCGCCGTCGCCGCCGCCGTGGCCGCCCTCCCTGCCTGGCGCCGCGCCACCGGCGCGGCCCGCGCCGAATTCCTCCACCGCTGGGCGGCGAGCGTCGCCGACCGCGCCGAGGAGCTCGCCCAGGCGATGTCCAGGGAAGTCGGCAAGCCGATCGCCGAAGCCCGCGGCGAGGCGGCGCGCGCGGTGATGATCCTGCGCTATTACGCCGGGGAGGCGGTGCGCAGGATCGGCGAGGTGATCCCGGCGCAGGCCGCCGGCGCGCTGCAGCTCACCCTCCGCCAGCCACTGGGCGTCGTCGCCCTCGTCACCCCCTGGAACTTCCCCCTCGCCATCCCGCTGTGGAAGGCGGCGCCGGCGCTCGCCTTCGGCAACACGGTGGTGCTCAAGCCCGCCGAGGCGTCCTCGCGGGTCGCCACCCTCCTCGCCGAGACCGCCGCCGCGGCCGGGCTGGCGGCCGGCGCCTTCAACGTCCTCCTCGGCGCCGGGAGGAGCGCGGGGGCGGCCCTTCTCCGCCACCCGGCGGTCGCCGGCGTCTCCTTCACCGGCTCGGCGGCGGTGGGGGCGGCGGTGGCGGCGGGGGCGGCGGCGCGCAACCTCCGCTTCCAGACCGAGATGGGCGGCAAGAACGCGGCGATCGTCGCCGCCGACGCCGACCTCGACCTCGCCGCCGACCTCGTCGCCTCTGGGGCGATGCGCTACGCCGGCCAGAAGTGCACCGCGACCAGCCGCGCCGTCGTCGTGCGCCAGGCTCTCGAGCCCTTCCTGTCCCGGCTGCAGCGGCGGATCGCCGCGTTGCCGCTCGGCCCCGTCACCGACCCCGGCGCGGCGATCGGGCCGCTGATCAGCGAGGCGGCGCGCGGCCGCGCGCTCGCCGCCGTCGAGACGGCCGAGACCTCGGCGCGGCGGATCGCCGGCGGCGCTCCGCCCGACGACCCCCGTTTCGCCCGCGGCTACTTCCTGACCCCCACCGTCCTCGCCGACGTGCCGCCCGACTCGCCGCTGGCGAAGGACGAGCTCTTCGCGCCGGTCCTCGCCGTCCTCGCCGCCGACGACCTCGAGGACGCGATCGACCTCGCCAACCGCACCGCCTACGGCCTCTCGGCGACGCTCTTCACCCGCGACCTGGCGAGCGCCCTCGCCTACGTCCAGCGGATCGAGGCGGGGATGGTGCGGGTCAACGGCGACACCACCGGCGTCGATCCCCACGCCCCGTTCGGCGGCGTCAAGGGCTCGAGCTCGGGCAGCCGCGAGCAGGGGCCGGCGGCGCGCGAGTTCTACACCGAGCTCAAGACGGTGCAGATCCATCCCGGTTGAGCCGAGCGTGGACGGCCCCGACTTCCCGCCGACCATCGAGGTCGTCGACTCGCACACCGAGGGCGAGCCGACGCGGGCCGTCGTCTCCGGCTGGCCGCAGCCGGCGGGCGCGACGATGGCGGCGCGGCGCGACGACCTCGCCCGCCGCTTCGATCCCCTGCGCCAGGCGGTGGTCTGCGAGCCGCGCGGGCACGACGCCGTCGTCGGCGCCCTGCTGACCCCGCCGGTGTCGCCGGGGTCGCTCGCCGGGGTCGTCTTCTTCAACAACGTGGGCTACCTCGGGATGTGCGGCCACGGCCTGATCGGCGTCGTCCGTACCCTCGCCCACCTCGGGCGGCTGGCGTCGGGGTCGGTCCGCATCGACACCCCGGCCGGCACCGCGGTCGCCGAGCTCCTCGCCGACGGCTCGGTGGCGATCGAGAACGTGCCGGCGCGCGCGACGCGCCTGGACGTCGCGCTCGACGTTCCCGGCCTCGGCCGCGTCGTCGGCGACGTCGCCTACGGCGGCAACTGGTTCTTCCTCACCGAGCTGGCGGACGAGCCGATCGCGCTCGCCAACGTCGACCGCCTGCTGGCGAAGACGCGCGCCATCCTCGCCGCCCTCGCGGCGCAGGGGATTGCCGGCCCTGGCGGCGAGCCGATCGACCACGTCGAGGTGCTCGGTCCCCCCGACCGCCCCGACGCCGACGGCAAGAACTTCGTCCTCTGCCCCGGCGGCGCCTTCGACCGCTCGCCCTGCGGCACCGGCACCTCGGCCAAGATGGCGACCCTCCACGCCCGCGGCGAGCTGGCGCTGGAGGCGACGTGGCGCCAGGAGAGCGTTACCGGCAGCCTCTTCACCGGCTGGCTCACCGCCCGCGAGGCCGCCGGCGGGCGGGAGCTCGTGCCGCACATCCGCGGCCGCGCCGCGATCACCGCCGAGGCGACGCTGTATTTCGCCGCGGACGACGCCTTCCGCGGCGGCTTCCGCGTGGGATGAAGGGCATGGAGCGACCGGACGCCGTCGTCGTGGGGGCGGGGATCGTGGGCGCGGCGTGCGCCGGCGAGCTGGCAGCGGCGGGCCTCGCGGTCACCATCCTCGACGCCCGCTTCGCCGGCGCCGGCGCCACCGCGGCGGGGATGGGGCACCTGGTGGTGATGGACGACTCCCCCGCTCAGCTCGCCTTGACCGCCGCCTCCGTCCAACTCTGGCGCGAGCTCGCCCCCGAGTTCCCGGCCGACTGCGAGGACGAGCCGCGCGGCACCCTCTGGCTCGCCACCGAGGGGACGGACGCGGAGCGGGAGCTGGTGCGCGCCAAGGCGGACCTCTACCGCGCGCACGGCCTCGCCGCCGAGGTCCTCTCCGGCGACGAGGTCGCGGCCGCCGAGCCGGCCCTTCGCCCGGGCCTCGCCGGCGGGCTCCTGGTGCCGGGCGACCGGGTGATCTATCCCCCCGCCGCCGCCCGCTTCCTCCTCGCCAGTGCTGTGTCGCATGGCGCGGTGCTCCGCGAGGGCGTCGCCGCGCTCTCGATCGGCGCGCGCGAGGTCGCCACTGCGGAGGGCCGGATCGCCGGCGGCCTGGTGGTCAACGCCGCCGGCGCCGAGGCGCCGCTCCTCACGCCCGGCCTCCCCGTCGCGCCGCGCAAGGGGCACCTGTTGATCACCGACCGCTACCCGGGCTTTTGCCGGCACCAGCTCGTCGAGCTCGGCTACCTCGCCAGCGCCCACGGCGCCCCACAGGACCCCCGGGGCCTTCCCGGCTCCGACCCGGGCTCGGTCGCCTTCAACGTCCAGCCCCGCGCCACCGGCCAGCTCCTCGTCGGCTCGTCGCGCGAGTACGCCGGCTTCGACCCGGCGATCAACCGCCCGCTCCTCTCCCGCATGCTGGCGCGCGCCGTCGAGATCCTGCCCGCGCTCGCCCGCCTCTCCGCCCTCCGCGTCTGGACCGGCTTTCGCCCGGCCACTCCCGACAAGCTGCCGCTCATCGGCCGTTGGGATCCGGTGCCCGGCCTTTGGGTCGCCGCCGGCCACGAGGGGCTGGGGATCACCACCGCCCTCGCCACCGGCCGCCTCCTGGCCGACCTCGTCCTCGGCCGCCCGCCGCTCCTCGACCCCGCGCCCTTCTCCCCCGGCCGCGTCCTCGCCGGGGCGGCGCCGAATCCCTGAGGGCCGCATGGCGCCGAGACGTTCCTGGTGGCAACGCTCCTGCTCGGGAGGTTCCGGCTCTACACGCCCCTGTAGGGGCGGAGCTTGCCTCCGCCCGCAACGGTGGGAGACTACAGAGCCGGCTACGCGCCCCGGACCAGGGCGGAGGCAAGCTCCGCCCCTACCCAGAAACAGGGGGCGTTCCTGAAGCTTCCACCTCAGAGAGCGGTCGCGATCACCGTCGACGGGCGGCCGCTCGCGGTCCCGGCCGGGACCACCGTCGCCGTGGCGCTCCTGAACCACGGCGTCGCCCGCTTCCGCACCGCGGTCGGCGGCGAGCCGCGGGGGCCGCTCTGCGCCATGGGCACCTGCTTCGAGTGCCGGGTGACGATCGACGGGACGCCGCACCGCCGCGCCTGCCTCGAGGTCTGCGCGCCGGGGATGGCGGTCGAGACCGGGAGGTGACATTGGAGCGCGACCTCGCCGTCGACGTCGCCATCGTCGGCGCCGGTCCGGCCGGCATCGCCGCCGCCTGCCGCGCCGCCGAGAGCGGAGCATCCGTCGCCCTGCTCGACGAGGGCTCCGCCCCCGGCGGCCAGACCTGGCGCGGCAGCGGGCGGGACGCCGGCCCCGCGACGGCCCGCCGCTGGCTCGCGCGCCTCGCGCGCTCCGGGGCGCGGACGATCGCCGGCGCCGCGATCGTCGACGCCGATCCCGCCGGCGCCCTCCTCGCCGAGGTCGCCGGGCGGCCGCTCGCCGTCGGCTGGAGGCGGCTGGTGATCGCGACCGGCGCCCGCGAGCGGTTCCTCCCCTTCCCGGGCTGGACCCTTCCCAACGTCCTCGGCGCCGGCGCCGCCCAGGCGCTCCTCAAATCGGGGTGGGAGGTGCGCGGCCGGCGGGTGGCGGTGGCGGGGACCGGGCCTCTCCTCCTGCCGGTCGCGGCCCTGCTGGCCCGGCGCGGGGCGCGCCTCCTCCTCGTCGCCGAGCAGGCGCCGCCGGAGGACGTCGCCCGCTTCGCCCGCGGCCTCTGGCGCCGGCCCGCAAAGCTCGCCGCGGCGGCACGCCTGCGCGCCGGCTTCCGCGGCGCTCCCTATCGGACCGGGACGTGGGTGACGGCGGCGGCAGGGGACGGCCGGCTCGAGGAGGTCGCCTGGAGCGACGGCGCGCGGGAGGGCCGCCTCGCCTGCGAGATCCTCTGCTGCGCCTACGGCCTGGTCGGCAACCTCGAGCTGCCACGGCTCCTCGGGTGCCCCATCGCCGAGGGCGCCGTCGACGTCGACGGCGACCAGCGGACGGCCGTGCCGGGTGTCTATTGCGCCGGCGAGCCGACCGGGATCGCCGGGGTCGAGCAGGCCCTCGTCGAAGGCGAGATCGCCGGGCTCGCCGCCGCCGGCCGGGCCAGCGGACCCGAGGCGGGGGGCCTCCATCGGCGCCGCGACCGGGGCCGCGCCTGGGGCGCGGCGCTCGCCGCCGCCTTCCGGCTGCGCCCCGAGGTGCTCCGTCTCGCGCGGCCGGAGACCATCGTCTGCCGCTGCGAGGACGTGCGCCTGGCCGACCTCGACCCCGCCTGGAGCCCCCGCCAGGCGAGGCTGACCACCCGCGCCGGCATGGGACCCTGCCAGGGGAGGGTCTGCGGCCCCGCCCTGGCCGCCCTCTTCTCCCGCCCGGAGTGGGAGGAGGCGGCCGTCCGCCCGCCCCTCAAACCCGTCGCCGTCGGCAGCCTGCTCGCCCGCTCCGAGGGCGCTCCGGTGAGCCTCTCCGCGCCCCGCGACACGCCCTCAGCCTCGCCTTGATCCCCCTGTGGACGGGTGTTATCCTGCTTCCAGCAGGCATGCTCAACGCCCTCTACAACACTGCTCTTCCGCGCCGCGGCCGGCGGCTGGAAGGTGCCCAGGGATCGGTTTGCCGGTGAGCCGCTGGCGCCATCGCGACCTTCCCTCCCGATCCTCCCGATCCTATCCTTTCCAGCATTGGCCGCGCGGCAACCCTTCCCCATCCGAGCGTGCCCCCGCCCCCGCGGCGGGCGGCGCGCAGCGAACCCCGTTCCATCCCATCGCGAGGAGGTATGAGCCCATGCCCATCCACGACGACGTCAAAGAGGAGCTGCTCGCCACCGATGCCGAGTTCCGCCGCCTGCACGACGAGCATCAGGCGTGCGAGCGGCGGCTGGCCGAGATCAACCAGAAGTCCCTCCTCTCCGAGGACGACGAGATCGAGGAGAAGAAGATCAAGCTCCACAAGCTCAACTTGAAGGACCACATGGAGACCATCCTGCGCGCCCATCGCGAGGCGCGGGTCTCGGCGTGACGGTCCGCATCCCGTCCCTGCACCGCGCGACCGGATCGCGGGCGAGCGCCGGCCGCTCCCGCCGCCGATGACGTTCGCCCGCGAAGGCTGGCCGTTCGTCCTGCCCTTCGTCTTCCTCGCCGCGCTGCTCCTCTGGCTGGGGCATCCGGCCTGGGCGGCGGCGGCGCTCGTCGTCGGCCTCCTCGTCCTCCTCTTCTTCCGCAACCCGAGCCGCTCCTACTCGGGCGAGGCGGGGATCGTCCTCGCCCCCGCCGACGGCCTGGTGACCGCGGTCGACGAGGTCGAGGACCTGGAGGTGGGGCCCGGCAGCCACCGGCGCGTCGTCACCTTCCTCTCCGTCTTCGACGTCCACGTGCAGCGGGTGCCGGTCGCCGGCGAGGTGATCGCCGCGCGCTACCGGGCGGGCCGCAAGGTCGCCGCCTTCCGGCGGGACGCGGGCGAGGTCAACGAGCAGCACCTGACCGTCATCCGGCGCCCCAACGGCGACCTCGTGGGCATCCGCCAGATCGCCGGCCTGCTCGCCCGCCGGGTGGTCTGCTACCTCAAGGAAGGGGACCAGGTGCACCGCGGCCAGGCGATGGGGCTGATCAAGTTCGGCTCCCGCGTCGACCTGCTGGTGCCGGCGAGCTACCGGCTGCTCGCCGCCCGCGGCGACCGCCTGAAGAACGGCGCCAGCCCGGCCGCCCGGCCGGCGGAGGACGCGTGAACGAGCAGGCGCGCGGCTTGGGCCGGCGGGTGCGCCGCGGCGCCTATCTGCTGCCCAGCCTGTTCACCATGGGCAACGTGCTCCTGGGCTTCTACGCGATCGTCCTCGGCATGCGCTCGGCCGGCATCGTCTCCCACGACCCCGATCTCGGCGAGCCCCGCTCGGGGTTCAACCTGGCGGCCCTCGCCATCTTCGTCGCCGCCGTCCTCGACGCCCTCGACGGCCGGATCGCCCGCCTGATCGGCACCGAGAGCGACTTCGGCAAGGAGTACGATTCGCTCGCCGACGTCTTCACCTTCGGCGCCGCCCCCGCCCTGCTCTGCTACCTCTGGGGGCTCTACGAGTGGGGGCGGCCGGGGTGGCTGGTGCCGTTTTTCTATCTCATCTGCACCGCCACCCGCCTCGCCCGCTTCAACGTCCAGACGCGGGTGATCGACTCGCGCTACTTCGTCGGCCTGCCGGCGCCGGCGGCGGCGGGGGCGATCTGCTCGATCCTCTTCTTCCAGCCCGACTCGCTCTACGCCCCCGACTCGCCGTGGAAGACCTGGGTGCAGCTCGGTCTGATGATCGCCCTTTTCCTCATCGGCCTCCTCATGATCTCGACCTTCCGCTACGTGAGCTTCAAGAAGATCGACCTGCGCAAGCGCTGGAGCTACCGCGCCGCGGCGCCGATCGCGGCGGTGATCCTGGTCATCGCGTACAAGCCGCGCGCCACCTTCCTCGCCGTCGCGGCGCTGTTCACCCTCTCCGGTCCGGTGTCCTACCTGGTCGCCCGCTGGCGCAACCGGCGGCGTCCCGGCGCCACGCCGGAGCCCTCGTGAGACCAATGAGCACCGTCGCCCTCGTCAACCCCACGGACCTCGTGGGCAAGGAGCTGCGCGAGACGCTCGAGCGCCGCGCCGGATGGTCGGCGGAGGTCCGCCTCCTGACCACGCGAGAGGACGAGGTGGGGACGCTGACCGAGCTCGGCGGCGCCGCGGCGCTGGTCGCCGGCTTCGACGCCGACGCCTTGGACGGCGTCGACCTGGCGTTCTTCTGCGGCACGGCGGCCGAGCTCGCCGCGGGCCTCGCCGAGCTGCCGCCGGAGGTGACCGCCGTCGTCCTGGCGCCGCCCGTCGTCGCCGGCGTCAACACCGCGGCCGCGCAGCGCGCCGCCAACGGCAGCGGGAGGATCCTGCTGTCGCCCCACCCGGCGGTGATCCTCCTCGCCCACCTGCTCCATCCGCTCGCCGCCTGCGGTCTGGACGAGGCGGTCGCCACCGTCGTCCAACCCGCCTCGGTGCAGGGCGATCCCGGGCTCGAGGAGCTGTTCGAGCAGACGCGCCAGATCGTCGCCATGACCCAGCGCCGCCCCACCCCGATCTTCGGCGCCCAGCTCGCGTTCAACCTGCTGCCCATCCCGGCCCCCGCGAACGCCCTCGCGGCAACCCTCGCCGCCGTGCTGCCGAAACCGGCGGGCGGCCGGCCGCTCTCCCTCCAGCTCCTCCAGGGGGGAATCTTCCACTCGCTCGCCGCCAGCGTCTTCCTCCGGCTCGCCGGCGCCCCCGGCCTCAAGCCGGTCAGGAAGGCCCTCGCCGAGCATCGCGAGATCGAGCTGGCGAAAAAGCCCGCGCACCTCGGGCCGATCGACGCCGCGGCGAGCGAGGCGGTCCTCGTCGGGGCGATTCAGGAGGATGCCGCCGTCGCCGGCGGCTACTGGCTCTGGGCGGTGATGGACAACCTCACCCGCGGCGGCGCGTTGAACGCGATCGAGATCGCGGAAGCTGTGCTTTAGGTCTCTCGCAGAGAGAGCGAGAGCACACCTTCTACAAGACGGAGAGCGCCGTAGCTTGGCTGCCGGCGTGCTAGATTCCGGTTGTTTACCCATGAGCTCGATGGCCACCCTGCTCCTCCTTGCGGGGAGGTAACTTCTCCTCACCGCCAGGCGCCTCAGGGTCAGGCCACGAAAGGAGGAGCCATGAACAGGAAGGGATGGAGCATGGGAGTCGTGTTGCTGCTGCTCGGGTTCGTCGCTTGGGGGGCCGCTGCCGCGGTCGAGCCACGCGGGGGCGGCAAGGTGGCGGAGCTCGCCGTCGGCGCCGCCGGCGTCGAGTGGCTGCCGGCCGTGGCGGGTTATGACCGCCTGGTGCTCACCGTCTCGGGACCCGACGGGCTGTCGTTCAGCCAGGAGTTCAAGGCCGGCGTCGACCCGGCGTTGAGCCTCTTCGACGCCGCGGGCCAGCGCCTGCCCGACGGCGGCTACACCTGGGAGCTGCGGGTCGTGCCGCGGGTCGCCGCGGCGCTCGCCCAGCGCCTCAAGGCGGCGCGCGAGGCGGGCGACCAGGCGGCCGAGACCGCCCTCCGGCGCCAGGGCGGGCTCGCGGCCGAGCCGCTCGCGCAGTCCGGCCACTTCGCCATCCAGGGCGGCGCGCTCGTGCAGCCCGATCTCGCGGAGCCCTCGCCAGCGCGCGGCAAGCGGCCGGCCTCCCAGCGCTCGATGACGAACTTGAGCCTGCGCGACCAGGTGATCGCCGACGACCTCATCGTCCAGGGGAGCGCCTGCATCGGTCTCGACTGCGTCAACAACGAGTCCTTCGGCTTCGACACCATCCGTCTCAAGGAGAACAACACCCGCATCAAGTTCGACGACACCTCGACCGGCACCGGCTTCCCCAACCACGACTGGCAGCTGACCGCCAACGACAGCGCGAGCGGCGGCGCCAACAAGTTCTCGATCGAGGACATCACCGCCGCCACCGTCCCCTTCACCATCACCGGCAGCGCGCCCACCAACGCCATCTTCGTCGACTCGAGCGGCCGGGTGGGCTTCCGCACCGCGACCCCGGTCTTGGACCTCCACGTCGCGACCAGCAACACCCCGGCGATGCGCCTCGAGCAGAACGGCTCCGGCGGCTTCACCGCCCAGACCTGGGACATCGCCGGCAACGAGGCCAACTTCTTCGTCCGCGACGTGACCGGCGGCTCGCGGCTGCCCTTCCGCATCCGGCCCGGCGCGCCGACCAGCAGCATCGACATCAATGCCAGCGGGAATGTGGGCATCGGCACGGCCTCTCCCAGCACCAGGCTTACCCTCTCAGACGGCGTGATCACCATCGGTGGACTCAGCTTGGGCCAAAGATCGGGGGCTACCGATGACCTCCAGGTCAACGCCCTGCGCAACATCATTTTCGGCGTGGACAGCAACAACGACTCCACCAACGCCAGCTTCTCGGTGTCCCGCAACAACGACCCCAACCAGGTGATCTTCGTCGCGCGCGAGGACAACCTGGTGGGGATCAACCTCCAGACGCCGAGCTTCCCCTTGCACGTTGGCACGGACGCCACCAACGGCAACGGCGCCCACCTCACTGCCGCAGGTATCTGGACCGACGGATCTTCCCGCGCCAACAAGGAGAACATCCGGGCCCTGGACAGCAAGGACGCCTTCGCGGCCCTGGTCGGGCTCGAGCCGGTCCGCTACAACGGCAAGAACTCCCCCGATGGCGAGGAATACCTGGGGTTCATCGCCGAAGACGTTCCCGACCTGGTGGCAATGAACAATCGCAAGGGCCTCAGCCCCATGGACATCGTCGCCGTGCTCACCAAGGTCGTCCAAGAGCAGGAAAAGACGATCCATGAGCTGGCGGTGCGGGTCAACGAGTTGGAAACCATGCGGAAAACCGCATCGCTCAGACCCTGAGATGCCATGCGGGCCACCCTCCGCGTGGACTGGGTGGCCAAAGAGCAATCGACGCGGGTAGCGGTCGCCGCTGCCCGCGTTGTTTTTTGCTTGGCCCCAGATGGATCCCCGCTGATGCCGGGCGATGCTGGGAGCGAGCGACCCCGCAGCCTCTCTCCTGATAGCATTCCTGGCCGCGATGAGGAAACATGCCCTTGGATCAGCTTCCGACCCCGTTCGTCCCCGGCGATCCCCCGCCGGGCCGATTCCTCTTCGCTTCGAGAGGTAACTTGCCGAGAAAGGGCAGGGTGTCGTGGCGCCCGTCGCCTAGCTATCTTCTCCGCCGCTGGACGGTTCTCCGCGAGCTACGCGGGGTTCCCCGCGGGCGGCTGGTCGAGATCGGATGTGGAGCCGGAGACCTTCTTGACCAGCTCATGGCGCAGGGCTTCGACGCCTCCTGTGTCGAAACCTCGGAGGCTGCTCGAACAGCGGCCCGGGCGCGATTCGCGGCGGCGGGCAGGGACGTTCCCCTCGTCACTGACCTCGCCGAGCTCGACGGCCCTTTCGACCTGATCATCGCTTGCGAGGTCCTGGAGCACATCGAGGACGACCTCGCGGCCTTGCGTTCTTGGGCGGCCCGCCTGCCGCAGGGCGGCCTGGTGCTGCTCACCGTGCCCGCCCACCCGGATCGCTTCGGACCGTCGGACGTCTGGGCCGGCCACTTCCGCCGTTACCGCCGCAGCGACCTGGAGTGCCTCGCGCGAGAAGCCGGCCTCTTCGTCAACCGCCTCCTCTGTTTCGGATTTCCCCTCGGCAACCTGCTGGAGCCTGTCCGCAGCCGGGTCTACACGCTCCGCCTACGACGAGAAGGTTCGATCCCGCTGGCCCAACGGACGGCGCGGAGCGGTATCGAGCGCGGGATCGAGGCGAAGCTCGCTCCGCTCTGCCGGCCGTGGCTGCTCCTCCCCTTCTGCTGGATCCAGATGCCCTTTTTCCACACTGACCTCGGTACGAGCTATCTACTGGTCGCAGTGCGCTCATGACATACAGGGGCCACCTTGACCGTGAGGGCGGTCAACCGGATGGAGCCGCGGCTGTGAACAACGAGGTGAGGAATCGGCGCCGAGCTGACCTCCAGCGGGGTGTGGGACTCCTCGTCTTCGCGCTGGCGCTGGCCTACCTTTTCTCCGCCAGGGTCGGCTGGGAGGACTTCGTCACCACGTTGGCTGCCTTCGAGTGGAGGCTCGCGCCTCAGATCCTCCTAGCCCAGATCGGCTTCGTCGCCCTCGGCGGCCTCTCCCTCTGGCTGCTGGTTGCCGGGCAGCGCGGCATTGGCCTCGGCGCCGTGCTGACGGCGTACTGGCGCTGCGTGGCCCTCGGCTTTTTGACTCCAGCGGCGGTCGGCGAGCTGAGCTTCGCCTGGCTCCTCCGCCCCTACGGCCTGCCGCTGCGCGATGGGCTAGCACTGATCACCCTCGACAAGCTCGTCACGGCACTCGCCTTCGGCATCTTCGCCGTCCCGATCCTGCGGTGGTCTCCCGGACCGCTCGTCGATTCCGCCCTCCAACCCCGGAGCGTTCTTCTCCTGCTCGCCATGGCCGCGCTCACCGCCGCAGTCCTCGTCGCCCTGAGCATACGTCGCTTGCGAGGTTTCACACTAAGCGCCCTGGCGAGCGGTCGAGCCTATCTCCGATCTTTGTTAAGCCTCGCATTGGGATCGCCGGCTCGCCTGGCGGGCAACCTCGGCCTCACCCTCCTGCGGGTGGCGGCGAGCGCCCTCGTCCTGGGGTGGAGCATCGCGGCCTTTGAGCCGTCGCACACCGCCACGTTCACACAGCTGCTGGTCTGCTCCTCCACCGCCCGCCTGCTGGCGCTCGCCCTGCCGACTCCGAACGGCCTCGGCATCTACGAGGTCACTCTGGTCGAGCTCCTGTCGCCTCGGACGGTCCCGGCTGCCGCTGTCCTCTCCGGCGTACTACTCTCCCGTGCCATCGGTCTGTTGGCGATCGAGCTGGGCCTTCTGCTCCCCAGACCTCCCACGACGACCGCCGAGACACCTGCTGAATCCCTGTACGGACGGCCATGACGGGACATCTGGCGAGCACCGGCGAACGGATGGTGCCCCAAGAGCTCCTGTCGGCCGAGGACTATCTCCTCTATCTCCGTCACCTCTTTGTGTACCACGTCGCCAACCGACGGCTCCCGTCAGACGTTCGGGTGTTGGACGTGGGCGTCGGTGAGGGTTACGGCTCGCGCCTCTTGGCGGAGAGCCGTCGCAGGGTCGTGGGGGTTGATCTGGACCCGGCGACTGTCTTTCACGCCGCCCGCCAACCCACTTCCGGTCGCCCTTCCTTCGCGCTCAGCGGTGGATGCGAGCTGCCGTTCCGGGCGGGCGCCTTTGACGCGATCGTCTCGTTCCAAGTGATCGAGCACGTAGAAGACGATCGGTGCTTTGTCGAGGAACTAGCTCGCGTCCTCCGGCCCGGGGGCGTCGCCCTGCTCACCACGCCAAATCGTGCGCTACGGCTCGCTCCCGGGCAGCGCCCCTGGAATCGCTTCCACCGCCGGGAGTACACGCACACCGACTTCCGCTCACTTCTGAACCGTGTTTTCTCCGCCATCGATATCCTGGGAGTCGACGCCTCCGCGGGCGTTCGGCAGTTTGAGCTCGCCCGCCTGCGCAGAATCCGGAGCCTCGTCGCTCTTGACCCGTTTGGCCTGCGCTACCGCCTGCCAGCGCCCGTTGCCACTGCCTTGCGAAGCGCCGGCCATCGCATTCTCAAGCGCCGTGGCGAGAGCGAGACACTCGTCGCCTGGTCAGCGCGCTTTTCGCTGAGCGATTTCTTCCTCTCCGATACCTCTCCCGCGAGGAGCCTCGATTTGTTGGCTATCTGTCGTAGTCCGGAGCCCTACACCCAGCGATGAGAGCTCTCGGCTCGATCCCTCCGAGCTGTAGGCCGATCCGTGTTTGTCTCGCAGGGACGTTCGATCCTGATTTCCACCGCAACCGCAATCTCCGAGATCTCGTCGGGCGCACGGGTTTCGAGCTCGTGATCTGCCACGTGCGGCTGTGGGGTCGGCGGGAGGACGGCGTCGTCCGGCACGGGAAGCTGCGCGTCGGCCTGCGCGCACTGTGGGTGTATCCTCTGCTCGCGTGGCGGTTCCTCGGCACCCCGCAGCCGGACGTAGTCCTCGTCGCCTACCCGGGTCATTTCGACATGCCGCTCCTCGCCTCGCTCGCTCGCCTGCGCGGCGTGCCCCTCATTTTCGACACCTTCCTGTCGCTGTTCGACACCATCGTGGCGGATCGCCAATTGGTCTCGCCGCGAAGTCTCACCGCCAGACTAGCCGCCTGGGCCGACCGCATCGCATGCCGCCTGGCCGACTCGATCCTGGTCGACACACCGCAGAACGGCGAGTACTTCGCCGCCCAGACCGACGTCCCTCGCGACCGGTTCCGGACACTTTGGATCGGAGCGCAGGAGGCGATCTTCCAACCCCAGCCCGAGGTGCGACCGGTCCCGCGCCGGGTCCTCTTCTATGGCAGCTTCATCCCGCTCCACGGCGTGGCTACCATCATCCGGGCGGCGAAACTCCTCGAGGGCGAAGAGATCGGGTTCCGTGTCATCGGCAGAGGCCAAGAGAGGCCTGGGGTCGAGCGCCTCATGGCGGAGCTCGGCTCGGCGAACGTTGAGTTGCTCGATCCCATCGCGCTCGACCGGCTACCAGCGGTGATCGCCGAGACGACTCTGTGCCTCGGGATCTTCGGAACCACCGACAAGGCCCGCCGCGTCATTCCGAACAAGCTGTTCGAGTGCCTCGCCGTCGGTCGTCCGCTCCTCACCGGCGACACTCCGGCCATCCGCACCGCCTTCGCCGTGGGCGAGGTCGCGACCGTACCTCCGGGCGATCCGGAGGCGCTCGCCGCCGCGATCCGCTCTCTAGTGACCGACGATGCGCGTCGCGAAGCGATCGGCCGGGCCGGCCACGCCCGCTATCTCCGCGACTACAGCCAGAAGGCCCTCGCCGGGCTGCTCGGCCGCTACATCGAGCAGATGGTCGCGCCCTAACGAGTCTGCGCAAGCCCCGGCGGGAGGACCGGGAAGTAGATCGGTGCCGAGCAGACGTCCCTGAGAAGGTCGCACAACCGGATCTCGCGCGTTCCCTGCTCAGCGAGCTCATCCCCGCGGAGGGCGACCGTCACGACACCCTTCTCCGCATCCAAGAAACCGCGCAGCCTCTCCCCTCCGAACACGACTGCCATCGGCTCTCGCCCGCCCTTGACTCTGAACCACATCGCCGACTCGCCGTCCGGCTGCGTGTTGAAACCTCGGCCGGCGGTCGCTGAACGCGGCCCGTAGTCGAGCACCACCAGCGGCTCGGCACCCTGCTCCCTTCCGTGGCGCCAGCGATACAACACCTCTTCCGGGTTACGGAGTCGGGCGACGAAGTGCCGGTCATCTGGAGCGCTGCCGACGAAGGTCAGCACGTCCAGTTTGCCCCCCGTCTCGGCCACGAAACGCCGGAAGCTCTCTCCCGCGCCAGGCAGCACGTCCAGTGCATGAAAGAGGAAGAGGACCTCCTTACCCGGCTCATGGAGCCTCGCCAGCTCGGTGCCAAGCTCGTCTCGCGCTGCCGCGTACTGCCGATTCACCAACCGAAACGAAAGCTCGCTCACGGGCAGCCGTCCCTGCGACAGGAAATAGAGCTGGCTCCAGAAGCCCCAGTCCACGGCGACGGCCTCGAAGCCTCGAGGGTCACGGCTTGATAACTGCTCGTAGATCTGGTAAATCGCCGGCGAGAAAGGGCCGCTCCCCTTTGTCGAGTTGCATCGGATCACTGCCTGATTGCTCGTCGCAAAGAATAGCCCAGCCACGCCAGCGAGGACGCCCGCCACGACTCGCCCGCGCACCGCGGCGCGACCCGGTGGCAGCAGCTCTCGAGTGACGAGCAGCACGACACTGACAATCCCCAGCTCCAAGAAAGGCGAGACGAACGCCCAGTGCCCGGCGCGACCGCTTTTCGGCGTCACCAAGATGGCAAAGAAGGTCACTATGAACGCGACGGGAGCAAAGAAATATGCACGGCGCCGGAGCTCCCACGGCCCCCTCCTCCGCAGTATCACAGCACCGGCCACAGAGACCACCACCATCAGTCCCGCAATTGTTGCGAACACTGCGACAGTGGCGCATTGTCCCCCGCCAGCGATTTGCGAAAGCTCTCGGAGCTTGTCCGACACCTCGACCGAGAACCGCGGTAGAACACGATAATCAATCGGGTTCCGGTTGTACTCGGCGCGGTCGAAGAGACCCACCACCAAGGGGCGCAGGCTCTCTCCTTTCGTAGCGAGGTTGAAGATCACGTAGTTCATAGCCCCGACCATGGCACCCGCCCCCAGGGCGCCGACACGGCTCACTCGCCGGATCTCGTTCCAGGTCTCGCGGGGAAAGACGACACACAGTGCGGTTCCGACACCCGCCAGTGTCCACAGGCTGTAGAAATACACATTCACGCAGAGCCCGACTGCCAGCCCGGCAACGAACCATGGGAGCATCCCGGCCTTTGGTTGGATCCCTTTCCGCACGGCCGCAGCCGCCGCCACGAGGAAGACCAAGTAAAGGATCGAGACGAAGCCGAACCGCACCTCCGGATAGAGGTGGGGCGCAGTGGAAACTAGAATGGACGTCCAGGCGGCGAGCGTGAAGTCGTAGACTCGCAGGAACAGGAAGAGGGAACTGACACAGATCAGAAAGTAGAGCAGCTCGAGCCGTCTGAGCCCCGCCGGCTGCCGGTCGTAGAACAGAGCTGGCACCAAGGGCAGGGAAGACAACGAGGAGATGTAGCTCTTGAACATGATCGGGATCGACGCCTTGCCCAGCTCAAGGCTGTAGATCGCCTGCTCCGCCTTCGCGGCGCCGGGATGGAAGAGGTGCATGTAGGGCGCGAGGCGATAGACCTCATCGTAGTTCATCCCGTAGTCGGCGCTGCCCCGGAACAGAACTAGGACAACCGTCCAGACGCCCAGGAGGACCAAAACCGTTGGCGCCCATCGTTTCCAGCTTCGTCTCGCCACGTTCAAGATCCTGCATCGCCTCCCACCTGCGAATCCGCTCGTGTGTCTACCGCTCCATCCGCGTCCTCGTGACGACATCCTTTTTCATCAACCGGCGCGCGTGGTGCTTCTCTCCGCTTCCCTCTCCCTCGCTAGGTCGCCAGATTCTGTCACGCTCCGCTGACGTTCGAGGACCATCTCCAGGAGCCGTCGGTTGGCGGCTATGAGATCAGCAACCACGCCGATCAGCACTGTGATCAGGCCGACGACAAGGAGCACTCCACCCAGGACCAGGGACTGCACGTGTCCGGCGCCTTCTCCTGCCAGGTAGTAATAGAGAAAACGCAGGGCTGGAGCCGCCCCCACGACCGCCACCATGAGGCCGATATAGGTGAACACCCTCAGCGGCTCGTACATCGTGTAGGTCCGGACCATGGTCGCCGCCGACTGCGCCACGAACTGGCGGACGCTGCGGAAAAGGCGGGACTTTCGCGTCCGCGGGTTGGCCGACACCGGGACCGAGACGACGGCCAGCCGTTTCTTGCCCAGCTGGATGACCATCTCGATTGTGTAGCTGAAGCTCGAGATGATGTTGAGCTCTGTAGCGGCCCGGCGGGAGATGGCGCGAAACCCGCTCACGGCATCAGGGACATCGGTGTCCGACAGGCGCCGTACCATGAAGCTGCCGAAGCGCTGCAGGACCTTCGTCACGGGCGAGAAATGCTCGAGATCCTGCGTTCGGCGATCACCGATCACGACATCCGCCCGGCCCTCCAGGATCGGTTGGATCAGGCGAGGGATCTCTGCCCCGGAATACTGATTGTCGGCATCAGTATTGACGATGATGTCGGCGCCGAGGCGAAGGCTGGCGTCGATTCCGGTCTGGAAAGCCTGAGCGAGGCCCCGGTTCCTTGCATGACGCACGACATGATCGACACCCATACGCCGGGCGACCTCGCTCGTACCGTCGGTGCTGCCATCGTCAATGACCAGCCACTGTACGCTGGTCGTGCCGGGCACCTCGCGCGGAAGTCCGGACAGCGTCGCCCCAAGAATCGCCTCCTCATTGTAGCAAGGGATCTGGATAATCAGCCTTGTCACGATCTGGTCTCCTTCGTGCCTTGCGCATCGGCACGCTCGAGCGACCGCGGCAAGTTAGCATAAGCCTCTCCACCCGCAGGGGCGCGGATGACTCCCGCCTTCCCGCCCTCAGGTGCGGGTAAATACCGCCGCGAAACGCAAGTAGCAGTCGGCGGCGACCTCTAGATAGTTCTCGACGCGGTAGAGCCGCAGGCGTAGCCTTCCCAGGCAGCCCAGGATCCGCTCGACGAAGTGCGTGGGGTCGTAGAAGCGGCCGTGGACCTCGCCCCAGTTACTTGCCACGCAGACTAAGGCGTCGCGCTCGAGCTCTGGGCGGTGCAGGTGCCAGGCTGCCAGGTCGGTCTGCGTGCAATAGCTCCAGTTGGTGTAGAGAGGCAGGATGCAAAGGCGACCGCCCGGGCGTAGGATGCGTGCTGCCTCGTGCAGGAACCGCGCGTCTCGGTCGCCCTCGAAATGTTCGAAGGAACAGTGCAGAGTCAGCCCGTCGGCGAACTCCGCGGGCAGGGGCAGCGCGGCGGCGTCGCCGCCGATGCGGTCGTCGTTGCGGCCCGGCGGATAAGACCAGTCCTGCCGATAGGTCCGGCAGCCCCAGCGCTGACGCAGGATGTCGGGAAAGGGCGAGCTGCAGCTCGCGACGTCGACGAAGACCTCCGAGGGCCGGGGGCGCAGGAGATCGATGGAGACGAAATGCTCGAGCCACTTCTCGGTTCCGGCCCTTGCCCGGCCGCCCTCCCAGTACGCCATCTGCCGATAGCCACACTCGTCGACGTAGCGCCAGAACGCGGCGACATCGATGCGGTACGGTACGACCTCTACGCCGTACTCGACCAGCCGCGGCGTGATGTCGTCATAGGTCGCCCAGCCGGGGTAGACACGCCGGCCGCCCTGCCGCCAGATGTCGTAGCGTGCACGCAGCGCCAGCGGCGCGGTCCAGATCGAGGTGGATTTGAGCCCCGATTCGATCACCTCGGGTAACCTATCAACGTTCGGCAGCCGAAGCCATCCAGCCGTATCAACCAGGTCGTCATGTTTGTCCGCCCGCATGGCGGCGATCGAGCAGTCGCTCAAGCAGCACCCGACTAGAGCGCGAGAAAGGGGACGAGCTCAGGATCTTCCCCGGCGCTACCGCCGAGCGACGCGATCCGGCGGTCAAGCGCCGTCCGGATCCGCGGCTCACCGAGCCGAGGGCCGAGGCGCACGGCGTCCCGGCGCAGGCGCTCCAGCGCCGCGAGCTGGCGCCGACGCTGCGGCCCGCCATCCTCACCGGCACCCTCCGCCGGCGCCCGGAGCATTCCCAGCGGCCGCCCCTGGAACCCCACCTGCCAGCGCGCAGCGAGGCGCAGCCACACGTCCTCTTCGCTCACTGCGTCGCCGTCGGCGGGCTCGCTCCGCTGCCAGCAGGCCCGACGGAAGAGGGCCGTGGAGCGAGGGATCGGATCGCCTTCGATCAGGCGCTCCAGGGCTCCCGGCGAGAGCTCCTCGCCCACCACGTCCTTGCCGAACGCCCGCGAGGTGCGGCGTCCGCGGTCGTCGACCACGATCGCCTGGGCGAAGGTGAGCCCGACCTCCGGACACTCCTCCAGGAAGGCCACCTGTGCGGAGAGCTTGACCGGGTACCAGGCATCACGGCTGCTCAAATAGGCGACGTACTCCCCGGTCGCCGCCGCCAGCATGGGACGCCAGTCCGCCGGCCCGTCCCCTTCCGCCGAGGCGGGTGGAACCAGGCGGACGTCGTGGTGGCCGGCGGCGAGCTCGCGTGCCAGCGTCGCCACCGCGTCACCGCTCGAGACGAGAGCCAGGACGACCTCCAGGTTGCGGTACGTCTGGGCCAGGAGGCTCGCAAAGCACGTCCGCAAGGCCTCGGCGGTGCCGTCGCATACGACGCAGGCGCTGACCTTCGGTTCGCCCCGGGGCCCCGCCTGGCTCTCACGGTCAAGGAAGGCCTCCTCACAACGCGGCCGCTTCTCGTAGACCGCGAACATCTCCGTGGGCCGGAGAGCGCCGCCGGCGACCTGCTGCAGGTCGAGGCGGAACAGAGAGTCGAGATATTCGGCGTCTTCCGCCCGGTCGGGATCGAAGTTGAGGGCGATCGTCGGATGGGTGCAGATGAGACGGACGAAGGAGTTGTACTGGAACATCTCGAGGGGGCGGAAGAAGCGGTCGATCTGTCCCGCCAGCTCCTCCTGGCGGATCCCCTCCATCCCCTGCTGCTCGGCGCCGTCGAGATAACCGGCGAAGAGCGCTCGCGGGTCGGCCGCCAGGCCTCCCCGGTAGCGCTCGGGCATCCGCGCCACCAGATCGGTGGCGAAGGCAACGTTTTCCGGCCAGAACAGGACCTGCGTCTTGCCGATGATGTCGAGCACGACGAAACGCCCGCCGTCCGCGAGCGCGCGGTGCACCTGCTCGAACAGGTGCTCGAAGTTCAGCAGGTGATGGAGAGAGGCATGGGCGAAGACGATGTCGAAGGAGCTCTCCGCGAGCTCGACGAAGTTGAGATCGAGGGCCTGGAACTCGACGTGGAGCCCCTCGCGAGCGGTCTCCTCGCGGGCGCGCTGGAAGAGTCCCTCGTTGAGGTCCACCGCCAGCATCTCGTAAGGACCGACGAGTCGGCGGGCGCAGTCGATCTCCATGCCGCCGTGGCCGCAGCCCAGGCTGAGCAGCCGCGGAGCCTCGCAGCGGCGGGCGGCAGCCACGACCTCGGTGACGAAGTCGGTCCGCCAGGCCGCAGTGAGGAACCGGTACCAGCGTTCCCAGGCTCGATTGGCGGCGATGCCGCCGAGTTTGAGGTCCTCCGTCACCTCGACGCCGGAGTAGTGCTCGATCTCCTCCGCGACGAGCTTCCCGTAACCGAAGCACTTCGTCCAATCGACCGCCACCGCGGGCGTCACGCGGACCCGTTGCATCAGCTCGTCGATCACCTCGAGTAAGCTATCAGCGTTCGGCGGCCGAAGCCATCCAGCCCTCCTAATGATCAGCGATCTACCCTTCGTGAGCGTCGTCGTCAGCACGCGCAACCGGTCGCGGACGCTGGCACAATCCAGCGTCGCGCTCCTCGCGGTCGACTATCCAGCCGACCGCTGGGAGGTGATCATCGTCGACAACCGCTCGACCGACGACACCCTCGCGGTGGCGCACGAGATCGCCCGCCGGCGGCCGGACCTCGTGCGGGTGATCGAGGAGCGCGAGCTCGGTCTCTCGGCGACCCGCAACGCGGGCATCCGCGAGGCCCGCGGCGAGATCATCGCCTTCGCCGACGACGACTCGTTTCCCGAGTCCGGGTGGCTCCGCACTCTCGTCGAGGCGCTCATGCGGGAGGATGCTCTCGTCGTCGGCGGATCGGTGGAGCCCTGGTTCCAAGGGGAGCTCCCGGCCTGGTTCACCGAGCGGTACCTCGTCTACGTGACCGATTGGGACAAAGGCCCGGAGATCCAGGAGCTCACCTACAACGACTACCCGCGCGGCGCCAACATCGCCTTCCGCCGCGAGGCCTTCGAGCGCTTCGGCCTCTTCAGCACCCACTTGGGATACAAGGGCAGCCGCCTGGTGTCCTGCGACGAGATCGAGATCTGCCTGCGGATCGAGCGGGGAGGCGGCCGCATCCTCTACGTGCCCGGAGCCCGCGTCCGCCACATCACCGCAGCGGAGCGCATCACGCCCCGCTGGCTCGCCCGGCGCTTCGCGGGCCAGTCGCACTCGGAGGCCATCGTCGACTGGCAGCACGCCGGCTGGAAAGGGCTGCGGCGCGGCTTGCCGTGGTTCTACCGCCACGCCAGGCAGGCGGCGCGGCAGAAGCACCTGCCGCCGGACGGCAAGGTCTTCGCCCACTGCTGGCGGCGCGCGCTCCTGGGCTACGTCATCGGCTTCCTGCACGCGCCGCTGACCGTCCCCCGCTATCGTCCCGCCGCGGGCACCGCCGCCGACTGGCTGCCGCGGGCGTGAGGCGGAGACCTTAGGCTCGCACCGCCTTGCTCCAACGGTTGCCGCGGAAGAGCAGCACGGGCCGCAGCAGGGGGAAGAGGAGCTCGGGCCACGACCGGATCTGGCCGCGCGCCAGGCCGCGCAGGAGGTCGGCATAGATGCGGGGGCGCAGGACGTCCGCCAGCATGTCGGACAGCGAGTAGGTCTCTCCCAAGGTCCGCCAGCCGAAGCCCTCGCTCTCGCAGCGTCGGAGCAGGCTGGCCAGGCCGTAATTGTGGGTATGGAAGACCGCCGCGCGCGGCGCCACCGCGATGGCGTAGCCCGCCGCCACCACCTCCCGCTGCCACTTCTTGTCCTCCAGGATCGGCGCGTAGCCGAAGGGGTGACGCTCCCAGACGTCGCGCCGGATCGCGGCGTTGACGGTGGAGAAGCCGATGCCGAAGTACCGCTCGAGCCAGCGCTGGGTCTCGCGGGTGAAATAGAAGCGATCGCCGCAGGAGTCCCAATAGAAGCGCCGGTCCCGATCGGGAACCTCGACGATGGCGCCCTGCACGGCGACGCAACCGTCCCCCGCGAAGAGCGGCGAGGTGAGCTGCTCGAGCCACTCGGGGTCGCAGGGGACGGCGTCCTGATTCAGGAACACGAGCACGCGGCCGCGGCTCGCGGCCGCTCCCAGGTCCCGCGTCAGACCGTGGTTGAACTGGCTGCGCTCGACGCGGATCACCCGCGCGCCGTTGCGCTCCATCGCCGCCAGGTCGGCCGCCGAGGACCCCGAGTCCACGCAGAGGACTTCGACCGACCGGTCCGTCTCCTGTCGGTTGACGGCGGCGAGGCAGCGCTCGAGGAGCGCGCCGCCATGGAGCGTGGGGATGACGACCGAGACGTCGATCCCGTCTCTCGCCGCCCCCCCCGCCGAGACCAGGGCGGGAGGCTCCCAGGCGCTCCAGTCGTCAGGCGCCGAGCGGTCCAGGAGGCTGGCGTAGCCGGCGAGCGCCGC
>Ga0307470_10000276_pt1 | contig 31633 bp, 31 predicted proteins | sample atmos_gasesAM3C__FD_204565 | JGI IMG/M metagenome (GOLD analysis project Ga0307470, IMG submission 204565) | Hardwood forest soil microbial communities from Morgan-Monroe State Forest, Indiana, United States - atmos_gasesAM3C_05 | ecosystem: Environmental > Terrestrial > Soil > Temperate forest... | reverse complement strand
TTGTTGTTGAGAAGCGCCGCCGAGCCGGCGGCGGTCCAGCCGGCGAGCCGCCAGCGCTACGCGTGCAGCTACGCCCGGCGCGTCATCGCCAGCATCGTCACATCGTCCCCGGCCGGGACTTCGCCGATGAATTCGTGGACGTGCCTGTCGATTCTGTCGAGGATGGCTCCCGCCTCGCTGCCGTGCATCGACAGCAGCATCTCCGAGATCGGATCGAGACCGAGCTGCTCCTCGGCGATGTTTTCGGCCTCGGTGACGCCGTCGGTGAAGAGGACCAGCGAGTCGCCCGGCCCGAGGGTGAGCGTCTGGTTGCGGTACTGCGCGGCCGGGAGAATGCCGACGACGATGTCTGTCGAGCGCATCGCTTCCACGCCGCTCTTCGACACCAGCAACGGCGCGACGTGGCCCGCGTTGGCGAAGGCCACTACTCCCGTGGCTGGATCGAGCACGCCTGCCACCATGGTCACGAATTTCGACGGCGAGGTCCTCGGCGCCAGGGTGGCGTTCATGTCGCGCAGCAGATCGGCCGGCGTCGGATCGGCGCGCGTGAAGATGGCGAAGGCCGTGGCCACGCTCGACATCACCAGAGCGGCGGTGATCCCTTTGCCACTGACGTCGGCGATGACGAAGTAGATCCGGCCGTCGGGGCGGACCACCACGTCGTAGTAGTCGCCACTGACGGTCTTACAGGGACGGTTCGTGCCGGCGAAGCGGTAGCCTTCGATCTCGGGCAGCACGTCCGGAAGCAGCCGCTGCTGAATCGTGTAGGCGGTGCGCAACTCCTCATCGATCTTCGCCTTGGCGAAGGCCTCCTCGCGCAGGCGCGTCCGTTCGAGCGTGACCGCGGCGAAGCGGGCGATCTGCCCGAGGAGCCGCACGTCATCTTCCGCGACGAGGCCGCGCCCGGAGGTGTAATCGATGTAGAGCACGCCGAGGACGGCGTCGGCGACCAGCAGCGGCGCGCAGACGGCGGAGCGGATGCTCTGGGCGATGATCGACTGGGCGCGGGCGAACTTTTCATTGCCCAGATCGGTCTCGAAGTACGAGACGACCTTTCGCCCGTCCACGACCTCGGCCAGCAGCGTGCGGCTGATGGCCAGGTCGTTCGATTCCGTGGCGTCGAGGCGGCGCAGCTTCACGTTGGTGAACGAGACGCGGTCGTCGCCGAGGAGCGCGATGGCCGCGCGCGTCGGCCGGAGGAGAAAGATCACACGGTCGAGGATGAAATCGAACAGCTCCGACATGGGCCGGTCGGCCAGAAACTCCAGCGCCAGTGTCGAAAGGATCTGCGTCTTCTCGCTGCTGCGCTCCTTCTCATCGTCCGTGACGGAGATGGCCAGGTTCGTGGCGTGCGAGGAGGTGTCGACGGCGATGAACTGCGAGGTGGTCTCGTCGGAATGGAAGACCACTTCGCTGTCACCGAGACCGATACGGTCGCCGGGGTGGAGCAACGCCCTGTCCACCACCTTCACGCCGTTCAGCATCGTCCCGTTCACGCTGCCGCAGTCGCGCACGTACCAGGTGCCGCGCTCGTTGATGACCTCCGCATGGCGGCGCGAAAGGAACCGGTCCTTAATCGGGATCGTGCAGTCGGAAGCGCGCCCGAGCGAGATGTTCTCCGCCGGCAGCGTTACCTGCTGCGGCGAGAGTCCCGGCTGGTAGACGGTGAACCGCACGTGGGTCTTCGGGTCATACACGGGGTTGTTCATTATAAAGATGTCAGGAAACTGCGCATGAGAACCTCGACCTCTTCAGGCTTCTCGAGATACAGATGATGGAGAGTCTGCTGAAGAACGACAATCCGCAGATTCTCTTGTTTTCTCAACGTCTCCAGATACCCCGCGAAGTACTCTTCGTACGCGTCCTCGTCTCGAACAAGACCTTGACGCGTTTCCTCATCGAGCACCAGCGCACGCCTCTCCAACCGTTGGCGGGCGAAGATGAGCAGCGCTGGTGCGTGCACGGACGATAACGACAACTTCTCGTGTTGATCGGCCTGACTGATCTCCCGCGGCACCCATGAAGGGGTGCGTACACTCACCGTACCGTCAATATTGACAGTCGTGGTCTCCCGTAGATTCTCTTCCTGCGCCTTGCTCCAGATCCCGAAGAAGAGGCGCTTCTGCGATCGTCGATAGGCGTCGAGCGAGCGCTGCGCTCCCTCGGAATCGTCACCAAGCCACGATTTCGTGACTCGTGACCACACGCTCGCCGTCGGCTGAGGCGCCTGCGGATCTGCCCGATCGTAGGCAGCATCGAGATAGACCAGACCCGCCACGCGATCGGGATAGCGCGTTGCGAACGCGGTCAGCTCATCCCCGGCGATCGAATGACCGATCAGTACCGCGCGCTTGACGCCGAGCGCGTCGAGCAGCGCGCGAATGTCCTCGACTCGCGTGGAAAGGTCATATCCATCCTTCGGCACGCTGGAACGTCCAAATCCACGCCGTGTAAGGATGATGACGCGATACCGGTCGCTGAAGCGCCGCGCGAAATCGCTCATCTGGTACGCCGTGTCACCAAGACCAGGAATGAAAACCAGCGCCAATCCGGGACGGCGCCACTCCAGATAGTGAAGACGGACGGCATCGTGCGCAACGGTGCTGCTGGTGGGGTCAGCGGCGGCCGCCGCCATGTCGGCGTAGAAAAGGATCAACCCGATCAGAAGCAGGCACGCTGTATATCGGCGCTGGACGCTGAGCATCGTAGGATTCTAGACGCGGCGTGGGGCCGGTTGCTGAGTTGCTGGGTTGCTAGGTTGCTAGGTTGCTGAGCTTGAGTCGTTTAATCTCCGTAACCGTTCACCCGTCAACCGAGCAACTCAGCAACCCAGTAACCACGCGACCGCGAGACCCCCAACACAACCATGTGCCGCTTCCTCACCTACTGGCTCCCGCCGATCGCATGGGTGGCCGTCATTCTGTCCGCTTCGACCGATACCTTTTCCGGCGCGAATACGGGCAGCGTGCTGGAGCGGATCATGGTCTGGCTCACCGGCCACCCTGTGGCGCCGGCAACGCTTGACGCGATGAACTTCGTCATCCGCAAATGCGCTCACCTGACGGAGTACGGCATCCTGGGAGCGCTGACATTCCGCGCGCTGCGCGGAGAAAAGACCTCATGGAGTCTGGGCTGGGCCGTCTGGGCCATCGTGCTCGCGGCGTGCGCGGCTTCGATCGACGAGTTCCACCAGACCTTCGTCCCCTCGCGCACCGGTTCGTGGCACGATGTCGTCCTCGATGCGGCGGGCGCTACGGTAGCCCAGATCCTCATCCGAGCCGCGCAGGTGCTACTCTTTCGGACATGAGTCGCCTCGTCGTAACCGTTATCGGGGCCATCCTCGCCATCCTGGCCATTCTCGCGGCGGCCGCGGCGCCCGCCGCTCCCGAGAGACAAACAAAGCAATTCCTCTCTCCCGTCTACACCATCGACAAGATCTATCACTCGATGGAGGGCCCTTCCAGCGTGGAGCGGATCTACCTCGGCGATCCGAACGGCCCCGCGGAGTTGCTCTGGGTCACCGGCATGCGCACGGAGATGGTGGACGCTGACGGCGAGTCCCCGCAGCTCCCCGAGCTGATGTGCCATGTGAATATCGACCTCGATCCCGGCAAACACCAGGCCCTCTTCGGCTTTCATCGTGCCACGGCATCGCGGCTGATGACGTTGTCGCAGGGGATGCTCACGGCGAAGCTGCCCGCGGGCTTCGGCTTTCCGCTGGCATCGAATGAGCCGTTGCTGCTTTTCACGCAGGTGCTCAACCTGAACATCGAGCATCCGAAAAACCTCAAAGTACGCCATCGCGTCACGATCGATTACGTCCGCGCCCGCGATCTGACATCGCCGATCAAACCGCTCTTCAACGTCGGCGCCTCGGGGATGGTGCAGCTCGAAGACAATCCCCTGGCTCTGGCCCATTCGATGATGTCGATGCCGTCAACGGCTAGCATCACCACCGAGGCAGGGCATGACGGCATGAGCTCGACCATGAGCTGCATCGTCGGCGCCCGCGCGCCTCAGGCGACGAGCGGCTCGGCCGACTACGTCGATCCGCAGGGCCGGAAGATGACAGGCCACTGGATCGTGCCCCCTGGCAAACAGGTGAACCACAGCGACATCACCTGGTTCATGAACCTGCAGACCGATACGCGCCTCCGCTACGCGGCCGTACATCTCCATCCCTTCGCCCGCTCGCTGGAGATGCGCGACATGACCACGGGAAAAACCGTCTTCCTTGCGAAAGCGGAGAACCCGCCCGCGGGCATCGGCCTGACGCACGTGGACGAGTTCTTGAGCCCCGACGGCGTACCCATCGATCACGCCCACAAGTACTCGCTCATCAGCACTTACGACAATCCGACGAATGCGAATGCCGATTCGATGGCGTCGGTGTTCCTCGGCCTCGACGATCCGGAGTTCGCCGTGCCGGCGTCAGAAAATCTGGCGCGAACCTCGGCGGCTCTATTCGACAGCAAGGTCCTGGTGCTGCACACGAACATCGGCAACATCACGGCCACGCTCGATCGCGATCGCGCATCACAGACGGTGATCCAGGTGGCGCGATTCGCGCTCGCCGGCGCACTCGACGCCACCCGGCTTCTGGGACAGAAGAATGGGGCATCCATTTCCTTATCAGCACAGAAGGTCAGTCCTCTGCTGCAACCTCTCGGCGCGGAGACAGGCGTAGCCCGACATACCGGTACGGTTTCTTATTGCAGCGCCGGAGGCACGTATCTGGAACCGACGATCGTGATCGACAACGACAGCCCGCGACCGTCCGACAAAGGCTGTATCGGCTTCGCGCAGATCGTGAAAGGGCTCGACCTGCTGGTCGCCCTCACCCCCGGCACGAGCGCCTCGCTCATCAAAGCTGAGACGACCGGAACGGCGACGGAGGCGAAGAAGGTCGCTGCGAAGTAACGGAAGCACACTCCATTCCTCGCCGCATTCCCACGAAGAGCGCTGATCTTCAGGCGTTTCGGATGATGAAGCGCTTCGGTGTGCTGATACCGGGCGGCGGCAATCCCTATGCCTTCACTCGCTCTTTGGTGCTATGAACGCATCTCCGAATCGGGTATAGGTAATGCGTGAAGGAGGGAGTTATCGTGCCGACTTCAAACCCACATCCGCCAGGAACTCCTCTGATTCTCCGGGTCGGTGTCACCGGCCATCGTCCCGATCCTAAGAAGGGACGCCCATTACCCGACGTCGCGCGCCTGCGCGAAACCGTTCGGGAAATCCTCAAGCACATCAGTGAAGCCGTTCACGGTGTAGCAGAGGCGCATGGGAACGTGTTCAATCTCACTGGCGGGAACCAGGAGCACCCCGGCTATCTCAGAGTCGTGTCGGCGCTGGCCGAGGGGGCGGATCAATGGATCGCGGATGAGGCGTTGGCGTTGGGTTACGACCTGCAGTGCCCGCTGCCGTTCGCTCGCGAGGAGTACGAGAAGGACTTCGAGGATCCTGCAGCGCAGACGGAATACTTGCGGTTGCTGAGTAGGGCGTCGACGGTGCTCGAGCTGGATGGAAAGGTCGAGTCAGATGACCAAGGTGCACGAAAACCGTCGAGTGCAGCGTATGAGGCGGTAGGCCGCGCCGTTCTCAATCAGACCGATCTGCTCATGGCCATTTGGGACGGCAAGCCTGAGCAGGGACGAGGCGGGACTGGAGCAGTTGTCACGGAGGCTCTTCAACGAGGGATACCGGTCGTGTGGGTGGCATGGCCGGACAGCTTGGTTCCACCCTCGCCGGAGTGGCGAATCTTGAAGCGTGCCACTAACATCGAGGGCAACTCCAAGCATCTGAAAATCGAGGTGCGGGAGTTGCTGCTGCCACCGGAGGAGACCGACACATCGAAATACGGCCGGGCGACCACAAAGCGTGCGCAGTACTTCGAAGAGATAGAAAAACAATGGAACGCTATTCACGGATGGTGGCAGATCTTCTCCGGCCTTGTAACCGGGGAGCTTCTCAGGCCGCAGAAGATGAAGGCGCTGCTCGTCTTTGCTCCATTCCGTGTGGAGCCTTTTGAAAAGGCTACTCGCACGGAGTGGGACAGGGAGTGCAAGGGCACGCTGCTGGATCCTGACCAGCCGAATCAGGCAGCCCAGGCCCTCGCCGCAGCAGTCGACGCTTCGTACTTTCGACACTACGCATGGGCTAATCGCCTTTCGGTCTACTACGCGAGCCTGTACCGAAGCGCGTTCGTCGTTAGCCAACTGTTAGCGGCCGCAGCGGTGTTCTTTGCCCTGTTCGGCACGGCGGGCGGCTTTTCTGAGAAAGAGCGCGGCATTCTCGTTGGGCTCGAGCTCATTGCGATCCTGACCATTCTCGGTGTCACGACGTGGGGACGCCATCGACACTGGCACGAACGTTCGATCGACTACCGAATGTTGGCGGAAAGACTGCGGCTGGCTCGCTGTCTGGCGCTCTTCGGCGGCGGGGGCCAACAGGTTTCTCTTGCCGCACATCTGGCGACCTATGGCAACCCTGTTGCGACGTGGATGCATTGGCACTATCAGGCGATCGAACGGGCGGCCGGGCTCGTAAACATCCAGTTTTCCTCGGGCTATCTCAAGGCCACCCAGGAGTTCTGGCGCAAGAACCTGATTGAAGATCAGATCGAGTATCACGAGAAGACGTCCATTCGTTATGAGAAACTCGACGAACGTGTCCACTTCGCAGGCATCACGCTCTTCGCCTTGACCCTCGTTGCCTGCACCCTGCATCTTCTCGGCATCACGGAGCAGTTCACCGGGTGGCTGATCCTGGCAGCCGCATTCCTACCCGCGCTCGGCGCAGCACTGGCCGCGATCCGCACACAAGCTGAGGCGCAGCGCCTGTTCCGACGCTCGCACGCGATGAAGAAGAGCCTCGAACGACTCGGGCGCGAGTTTGCGTCAACCTCAGCACGTGATGGAGAGGGCGACTCTCAGCGACTGCGGGCCCATGCCGACAGAGTCACAGACCTCATGGTCAGAGAAATGCTCGACTGGCGAGTAGTGGTACAGGATCAGCCGTTGGAGACGCACGTCTGACACTACTCCATCACCTGCGGAAACCTCCACCGCGCCTCGGCGATCTCTTCGTCGATCATCTCGCGTTCCGGGGCGCCGGCGAGTTGCGGGACTGACCAGTTGGCGAGCCACATAGGAGAGACGTAGGGGAGCACGGCGATCTCATCGAGGTGATACGGCAGACCGCGCGCGGCAAAGCGTTCGTTGAGGTGATCGATCACGTCGCGCGCCGTGGGGATGCGGTCCGACATTCACTCTCCCTCGATGCCGTGCTCTTTCATCTTGGCCGCGAGCGTGCGAACGGAGATACCGAGCGCTTCGGCTGCCTCCGCGCGTGTCTTCGAGCGCAGCAGCACGTCGGCAATCTTCAACCGCTCGACGATTCTCGTGGCGCGCTCGGCAGCCTCGGCCAGCGTGCCGGAAAGATCGAGAGCATCGCGGAGCGCGTCGGTCGAGGCATCGGCGAGGTGAAGGTCCCGGCGCTCGATCGTGGCACCGTCGCAGAGGATCGCCGCCCGCTCGATACAGTTCTCCAGCTCGCGGATATTGCCAGGCCAGTCGTACGCGTGCAGCGCCGCGCGCGCCGCGGGGGTGATGCTCAGCGACGGCTTCTTCAGCTCGCGCGCGAACTTCTGGAGAAAGAAGCCGCTGAGAGCGTCGATGTCCTCCCGCCGCGCCCGCAGCGGTGGCACGGTGACGGGGAAAACGTTGATGCGGAAGAAGAGGTCTTCGCGGAAGCGCCCCTCCTTCACCTCGCCGGCCAGGCCGCGGTTCGTGGCGCAGATGATGCGCACGTCGACCTCCTGCGTGGATGTGCCTCCGATGCGGTCGAAGCGCCGCTCCTGAATCACGCGCAGGATCTTCGACTGCACGCCGAGGCCGAGCTCGCCGATCTCGTCGAGGAAAATCGTCCCGCTGTCTGCCAGCTCGAACTTGCCGAGCTGCCGTCCGGTCGCGCCTGTGAAGGAGCCCTTCTCGTGTCCGAACAGCTCATTCTCGATGAGCGTCTCCGGAATGGCCGCGCAGTTGATGGCCACGAAAGGGCGGTCGCGTCGAGGCGAGAGTTGATGGATGGCGCGGGCGAAGAGCTCCTTCCCCGTACCAGACTCGCCCTGTAGCAGCACTGTCGAGTCGGTCGGAGCGACGCGCTGGATGGCGTTCGATACCTCCACGATGCGCGGGGACTCGCCGACGATGGCCGGAAGCCGGTAGCGCTGACGGAACTCGTCCTTGAGCAGGATGTTCTCGTAGCGCAGCTCGCGATTCTCACGGCAGCGTCGCAGCAATAGAAGCAGATGATCGACGTCGACCGGCTTCTGCACGAAGTCATAGGCGCCGAGCTTCATGGCCTCGACCGCATTCTCGATCGTGCCGAACGCCGTCATCACGATCACCGGACAGTCGGGATCGCTCTCCTTGACCTGCCGCAGCACGGCGATACCGTCCGCGCCCGGCATGCGCAGGTCAGTGAGGACAGCAAAGTAGCGCTGTCCCGACGCCAGCTTCCGAACGGCCTCGTGACCGTCGCGCGCGAGATCGGCATCGAGCCCTTCCGACTCCACCGTCTCGCGCAGCATCAGCGCAAGCGACTCTTTGTCTTCGACGATGAGAAGGCGCTTCATGGGTGGGGCGAAACTATAACTTGCGCCATCGGGATGTGGCGATGCTGCCGCATCGCCGAGGTATAATCTTACGTCATGAATCCGAAGGGTGAGCTTCTAGAGCGGAACGGCTATCGATACAGCTTCCAGCGGATGGCATACATCAATCGCGTCGCCAGGAAAGTCTTCAGCATCGAGGCCATCGAGGACAATCCTGTCGAATGGCTCAGTGCCAGGATGGCCGAGCGAAGTAATGGAGAGTGGCAGTTTTACTTCACTGAACCTCCTTCTGCTGCGGTAGTTCGCGATTTCGTCGCGGAGCTTGATGTGCGCCGCGCGGCAAGTTGAAGACAGGCTGCGCGCCGAATACGTCGAGCTGTTGCCCGCTATGCAGCGGACACTGACCGCGATGACGACGGAGGTGAAGCACGTTCTCCTTTCCGCGATTCTCGAGTTAGATCGGTACGAACAAATCCTCGTCAAGGGTCGTATCAAGGACTCCGAAAGTGCCATTGACTCGCTGCGACGCCGGCAGCAGTCACGCTCGTTCATCGATCACGGAGAAAACTATTCGCTCACAACGCTGCCGGATCTCGTCGGTATCCGAGTGCTCGCGTTCCCTCAACGTCGCCTACAGGATGTCCGCCGCATATTGGAAGCGGAACCGCGTCTGACGGGCTGGAAAGGCGATCCCATTTCGAGTCCGGACCCGACGCAACCACCAATTGCGTTCAAGTATCACGGTATGTGGAACCCCACCGATTCCTTTCGATCAGAGCTTCAGATCGTCTCCTTGCTGATCGGCCTGTTCTGGGAAGTCGAGCATTCAGCGATCTACAAGCCGACTCCAAAGTTGCAGGGGATCGCGAGCTCGATCTCCATGAAGGACAGGAATGACGCGGTTCTGAATGCGCTCCAGGGCTTTGAACAGGAGTTCGACAGTCAGATCGAGAGCGGTTTCGAGTTCCCGGGCGAGTGACTACACCCTCACAACCCGAACCACGCTCTCACTCTAGACACCACCGACATCTCCTCCTCCTCGGGCTCACCGCTGCGGATGGCGTCGAGGTGGCCTTTCCTGTGGAGGACTTTCGCGGTGATCGCCTCGACGAGATCGGGGTGGTCGGAGAGGACGGGCTGGAGGGAGTCTTTGCCGATCTCCAGCGCCGTCACGTCGCTCAGCGCGACGACGTCGGCCGTGCGAGTCTCGCCGGTGAGAAGGGCCATCTCGCCGAAGACTGTGCCGGGGCCGAGCTGCGCCACCTCGTGCCAGCCTTGATCCGAGTCGTCCGGCAGACGTACCGCGGCCGTGCCGGCGTGGACCACGAACATCGAATCGCCGGCCGCGCCGTGGCGGAGGATGGTCTCCCCTTTCGAGTAGAAGTGGACGCGCGTGGCCGCGGCGATGGTCTGCCGCGCCTCCTCGGAAAGAGGCGAGAGGATGTCGGCCTCGCGAAGGCGCGCCAGCACCTCTTCGGCAGGCACGTTGTGGCCAACATCGGGAGGCGTGTACGTCTGAAACGAGCGCACCGGCGTGGCGAAGGCAATCTTATTGCGGTGCAAGGCGTACCAGATTGCTTTGCGGATGTCGGAATCAATGCGTTGAAGTTGGGCGTAGTCGCGCGTGTGGTACTTGACCTCGTAGATGACGGACGAGTCGGCGAACGAGGCCACCCGCGCAAAGCATGGCAGCTCACGCGCCACACCTTCGACGTGCGCAGCCGCCTGACTGACGATGCCGATCACCGTCGCCGGCGGGACGTTGTAGTCGATACCCAGTTGCAGCACACGGGCATTCAGTTGGCCGCGCGGGAAGACCTCCAGCCGTTCCCGGGCGATGACCGAGTTGGGAAGCACGATGATCTGGTTATTGAAGCCACGCATGCGCGCCGCCCGCCAGCTCACGCTCTCCACCACGCCGATGTAGTCACCGGAGTGGACGACGTCGCCGACATCGAACGCGCCTTCCATGTGGAGAGCGATCCCGCTGAACAGGTTTCCGAGCGTGTCCTGGAGGGCCAGGCCGATGACCGCGGCGAGGACGGCGCCGCCGGTGAGGGCGGCCTTGATGTCGTAATCGAAAACGAGTTTGAGGGCGCCGGCAAACAGCACCATGTAGAGAACGATGGCGACGATCTGACGCAGCAACTGCGGAGCGTCGCGCCGCCTCGACAGGACGACGTCGAAGGTGAATGCTTCGACGACGCGTACGACGAAGACGATCAGCGCGACCAACGCGAGGAAGTGAAGACGACCATCGTCCTTGCCGAACAGAACGAGAAGAACATCCCTGTACGCGTGGAGCTCCCGGGCGTAATAGTTCAGGAGCACCAGAACGCCGAAAAAGAAAGCGCTCAGGATCAGCGGAACGAGATACGACAGGACGCCGCGACGGGCACTCACGTCAATCCGCCTGCCCGTCTCGCCGCGCCGAGGCGATGCGCATCACGTCTTTCACGCCGATGAGAAGGTGTACCACCCCGAAACCGGAGACGAAGCCGCGAACGAACGGATTGGCGGACAGCAGCAGCAACTCCGGCGAGGCGTGCAGAAGGGGGTTCATGCTCCAGACGCGGGTCCACGGCACGACGATGAAGAAGAGCCCCGCTTCGAGACAGTAGAGGGCAAAGAAGAGGGCAACGGACATTCGGGCGGATTGTAGCGGAAGGGCAGATGCGCGGCCTGCGGCGTTGATTACTCAAGGCTCCGTCAACAGGGCGCCGTGAACATTCTCCGCGCAGTCCCTAGGAGGTTTGCGCGCGGTGTGCTCTCTGCACCTCAGTCGATTGAGCCTTGGGCAACCAACGCCGCCGGCCGTGACCGCCTAATCCTTCTTCCCGTGTCCTCCGTCGTTGTGCGAGTCGTGCGATCCGCTGTCGTGCGATGACGACGACGGAGGCGGCGAGGACGGAGGAGGCGAGGAGCGTTCCGTGTGTGTCGGAGGGGGCGACGACGAACGCGGCGGCGACGTCGAACGCTCATTGCCGCTGTTGCCGGAGTTGCCCGTGCTGCCAGTGCTGCCGGACGGATGTTCGCGCGGCTTCACGTCGGGCGACGGCGTCTTGTCGCGGGAAATGTGAGCACCGCCTGTGCCGTCGATGATACGGCGCGGCACGTCGCGGCTCGATCCGCCGGCTGGAGCCGGCGATGAGGCGCTGCCGGAATCGTGGCCTACGGCACGGCCACGCCAGTCATCGGGGTGTGCCGGCGTACTCGGCGTGGCTGTGCCCGACGGGCTGGCGGGGTGGCTCGTATCTACCGCGGGAAGCTGAGCAGGATCGCCGCGGCGCCAACCGGTGGCCGGATCAGAGGGCTGAGCGGTCCGACCGTCGTGCGAGATGAACGGCGACTCGGTTTTTGGCAGCGTGCCGTCGGCTCCGCGATTCACGCGGCCTTCGAGCGTTCCGGACGTGCCCGGTGTCGGCACCCCCGAGGGCGCGCCGGTGTGGCCGGCGGGCACGATCGCGGGACCGCTGACAGGCTCCGCGCGAACAACCCGCTCCCGAATGGCATTGGAAAGCTCCGGGTCGCGACGGAAGAACGGAGTCATATCCGTCGCGGACCCGGAACCTTCTCTGCCGGTACCACCACCGATACCCCGACGGAAGGCATTGCCGACCGCGGCGTTCGGATCTTTGATTTCGTTTCGGGTGAAGCGCGCGGGCAAGCTGCTGACCAGGCCGGCGTCGCCATCGCGGCGCAGCCGTTCGCGGATCGCGTCAGCCGCCAGCGATGCCTGATCGACGTGATGATTCATCAACTGGTTCGGGACGACGAACGTCCAGGGACGAAGGTCGACCTCGCCGGGGCGGACGCGCCCATACCAGCCGCCGCTGAAGCCGGCGCGCGCGTACGGCCGGTACGCCCAGTCGTAGTAGGGGCGATAGCAGTCGTACCAGCCCATCGGCGCCCAGCCGATGTAGCTCGGACCGTACATCCAGTAGACCCAGGCCGGGGCATAGGCCACGCCCGGCAACCACACCCACCCATATGTGGGCTCAAAGGCCCAGCGGCCGTAATGGTAGGGAACCCATCCCCACGGATCGTACGAGACCCACACCAGGAACCCGCCGGGGCTGTGGCGCCAGTAGCCGTTGTAGTAGGGGCGCCACCCCACCGCGACGTTGGGGCGCCAGCACCAGCCGCCGAAACTGGAGGCGAAGTACCAGGAACCGCTCGACCCGAGGTCGGCTTCGGAGTAGGCCAGCGAACGGTCCAGATAGCGGCCGCTGGCTGTGTTGTTCCGCGATGCCCGCTGGATGAACCAGCGTTCGAACTCGTCCGCGTTATTGTGAGCACTGACGAGGTCGTAGATCCCGCCATCGTCGATGTGGGCCTCTTCGCCCGCGCGGAGGCGGGCCGTGCGTGCCGGCGTGCGAACTTCCATCGCCCCGTCGAACACGATCACGCGGTCGTGGTTCTTTGTGTCGGTCTCGACGGCATACGTGGCGATGTCCGTCGCGGCATAGCTGGCGTCCGCGGTATCGAGCCGGAGGAGCTGGCGGGTGTCATCGTCACGCTGAATGGCTACGTGACCGTAGTGAAGCTCGACGACGGTCTGCTCGGAGTCGCCGTCGTACGAATCGAGGATCGACTTGAACTGAACGGATGTGGATCGGTCGAGGGCGATGACGTTGCCGTCGGCCATGCGGATCTCTACCCGGCCGCGGTTGCCGGTCGTCACCTCGTCACCGGGAAAGACAGGCATGTTGATGCGGGTATCGATGTCACGACCATCCTCGGACTGCCGAATGGATGAGCCGCCGTCGTCGTAGGTGATGTAGGAGTGGCTGCGGTCGCGCGCATACGACGGCAGAGCGATGGCTGTGATTGCTGCCAGAAGGAGAAGGGCTGACTTGCGCATTGCGGTTTCCTCTTGTGCTTCCGATCGCTGACGCTGCGGGCGTCATGCCACCGAACGGATGAGCATTCCCTGTTTCTTTTCAGCAGTTTAACCCGCGCGAGGGGTGGCGGGAGGGTATCGGCTCTCCTCATGCGAGGACACCGCGTCCCGTCGTTAGGTCAGTGATGCGCCGGCGTGGCTGCTGACTCCAATTGGAGGCGGTCTTCCTTCATTTCCGGGCGTCGACGCTCCCGCTCGGACCAGCAATGGTCGGTTCTGAAGCATGCATGCTCTGTTTTGAACCATTCATGTTCGGTTTGGAACCATGAATGCTCCATTTCCTAGCATTCATGCTCCGTTTTGGACCATTCATGGTTCATTTCCAACCATGCACGCTGAGTTTGGAAGCGTGCATGGCTCGTTTCCTACCATGCACGCTGGGGTTCAGAGCTCGCACACGCGCTGGAGAGCGCAGGCGCTTACGTTCCGTATGCCAGACGCTGGGCAAGAATCGGCGGCAGGCCCGCCTTCAGGATCGATCCCTGCGTTTTCCCGATGTCGTAGGCCACCCGGAAGAACTGGACGGTCAGGCGCTCCGAATCGAAGATGACGAACGACGACGCGGGGTTGCGGTCGCGCGGCTGCCCCACCGAGCCGGGATTGATCAGGTAGCGGTGCTCCCTGTCGAGGCGGACCACGACATCGCCGCGCACGGCCACGCCGTGTACGCGGTGCTGCCGGTCGATCGAGAAGATCACCGGCAGGTGTGTGTGGCCGTAGAGGATGATCGGAGCGGTGTTGGACTGGAAGATCTCGAGGGCGTGCCCTTCGTGGAACACGTACTCGTCTTCGTTGTGCGGCGCGCCGTGACAGATCAGCACTCCATCCCGCTCGATCGGGCCCAGAGGGAGCTTCGCCAGGAAATGCCGGTTGCGCGCGGAGAGGTGGTCGCGCGTCCAGAGCGCAGCGGCTTTGGCGGCTGTGTTGAAGCCTTCGGCCTCGTCCAGGCCAGCGGCGACGCGATCGTGGTTGCCGCGGATGTAGAGCTTGGGCGCCTTCATCGTGCGCATGGTGTCGAGGACCTGATTCGGCTGGGCGCCGTAACCGACGAAGTCGCCGAGGCAGACCACGAGATCGAACTTCTTGCGGCGGACGCGGTTCATCACCATACGCAGCGCTTCCGCGTTCGAGTGCAGGTCGCTGACGACGAGCGCTCTCACGTGCGAGTCCCTCTCCACGGTGCACGGTGCGGAGGGTCGAGGAACCCCTTCGGCAGCTCGAGCAGAAGGCGCTCGACAATCTCGTTCGTCGTCTCCTCTTCGCGGATCTCGATGGTGATGTCGGCCATGCGGTAGTAACGGATGCGGTTGCTGTAGAGCTCGTGCGCTGCTACGTCGTCGCGGAAGAGCGGTCGCTCAGTCGCTTTGTCTCCGATGCGGCCGCGCAGCAGCGAGTACGGTGCCGAAAGGTACACCGAAAGCCCCTCGGACTGGATGAACTGAATGTTCTCGTCGAACGTAAATGTTCCGCCGCCGGTGGCGACGATGGCGCTGTCGAGGTGACGCGTCGAGCGGAGCACATCTCGCTCCCGCTTCCGAAAGTACGGCTCGCCGTGCTGCGCGAACACCTCCTTGATCGACGCCTTCTCCGCCGACTCGATCAGTTCATCGAGGTCGAAGAAGGGAGCGCCCACTCGCGCCGCCAGCTCGCGGCCGACTGTGGTTTTGCCGGCGCCCATGAAGCCGACCAGGTAGATTTTCATCGTGGATTCGTTGGTTAGTGGATTAGTGATTCGTAGATCAGCCCGCAGACTCTGATCTACGAATCACTGGTCCACGAATCCACTATTCCTCACCACTCGAACTCCTCCATGAACCGCGTGGAGAACTCGCCGCGGATGAAACGTTCGTTGTTGACGATGGCGCGGTCGAGCGGGATGGTCGTCTTCACGCCCTCGATGATGAATTGCTCGAGGGCGCGGCGCGCGCGCGCGAGCACCTCGGCGCGATCCTTCCCGCGGATGATCAGCTTGGCGATGAGCGAGTCGTAGTGCGGCGGAATGACGTAGTCGCGATAAGCGGCCGTGTCGACGCGCACGCCCGGCCCCCCTGGAAGGTGGAACTCGCGGATCTTTCCCGGGTTCGGCGCGAAGGTGACCGGATCTTCGGCGTTGATGCGGAACTCCATGGCATGACCGCGCAGGTAGAAATCGCCTTGGGGCACCGACAGCGGCAGCCCCGAGGCCACGCGGATCTGCTCCTTCACCAGATCGATGCCCGTCACTTCCTCGGTGACCGGGTGCTCGACCTGAATGCGGGTATTCATCTCCATGAAGTAAAACTCGCCGTCCTGGAAGAGGAACTCGATCGTACCGGCATTCACGTAGTCGACGGTCTTGCACAGCTTGATGGCCGCGTCGCCCATGGCCTGCCTGAGCGCTTTGGTCAGAACAGGCGAGGGCGATTCCTCGATCAGCTTCTGGTGTCTGCGCTGGATCGAGCAGTCCCGCTCGCCGAGGTGGACGACGCGGCCATGCATATCGCCGAAAACCTGGATCTCGATGTGGCGGGGATGTTCGAGGTACTTCTCGATATAGACGTCCGCTGAGCCAAAGGCGCGCTCGGCCTCGTTCCGGGCGGTGTCGAACGCGCTCTGCAGGACGATCTCATCAGTGCAGATACGCATCCCGCGCCCGCCGCCGCCGGCTGAGGCCTTGAGGATTACAGGGAAGCCGATGGTGTGGGCGATCTCGCGCGCCTCTTCGAACGTTCGTACCGGTCCGTCGCTGCCGGGAAGGATCGGCACGCCCGCCTTACTGGCCGTATCGCGCGCCACGGCCTTGTTGCCCATGAGGCGAATCGACTCGGGCGTCGGCCCGATGAACGTGAGCCCGCACTCGCCGGCGATCTCGGCGAAATGCGCGTTCTCCGCCAGAAACCCATAGCCGGGGTGGATGGCATCTGCGCCGGTGATCTCCGCGGCGGCGATGATCGAAGAGATGTTCAGGTAACTCTGCCGTGAGGCGGCGGGACCGATGCAGACGTCATCGTCGGCGTAGCGAACGTGAAGGGCGTCGCGGTCAGCCTCCGAGTGGACGGCGACCGTTTTCAGGCCCATCTCCTTGCAGGCCAGGATGACGCGCAACGCGATCTCGCCGCGGTTGGCGATCAGGACTTTCGAGATTGTCGGCATAGGTTACGAACACAGCTTCACGGCGAAGAGCTTCTCTCCGTACTCGATCGGCTGTCCGTTCTTCGGGTAGATGGTGACCACGAAGCCGTCGACGTCCGAATCGTAGTCGTGTTCGTTCATCAGCTTCATCGCCTCGATGATGCAGAGGACCTGGCCCTTGCTGATGCGGTCACCGACGTTGACGAACGGCGGGGACTCGGCATTGGCGGCCCGATAGAACGTACCAACCATCGGCGAGGTGATGATGTACAGCCCCGCCTCGGAGGCCTCTTCTTCCGCTTTCGCCGCGGCGGCCTTCTCGGCCGGCGTCGGTGGCGGGGGCGCAGCCGGCGGCGGAGCCGGCGCGGCCGCGGGCGGAGCGGCGGGTCGATCTCCGGCGTAGGAGTGGATGACCTGCGGCTCCGACGACTTGCCGTCGATTCGGACCTTCAGACCGGCCTGTTCGATCTCCACACCGCCGATACCGCGGTCCGCAACTTTGTCGATCAGTTCGAGAATCTCTTTAAAATTCAAATTCGGATACCTCAGACCAGCTCGTCGCGCAGAGAGTACTTCGCTTTGGCCAGTTCGTGCCGTGCGCGGCCGTAATTGCCGTCCGGCCGCATCACGAGCAGCAGAAAGTACTCCGGCGTGACCTCCGAGAGCAAGGTAATGTACTTCTCGGTGACGAGTGAGAGTTGCAAAACGTCGCCCGTGTTCAGGTCCGTATTCGACAGGCGGACCGATTTGATGAAGCCGCCGAACTCGGCGCCGATCACGTCCAGCGGCACGGAACCGTCGCTGATCGCCTCGATCGGGATACCGTCGAGGGCGATCAGGCTGACGGCGAGCGTCCCCTCGATCCGGTCGCGTAGCGACTCGAGAACGTCGCGAAAGACACTGTCACTCCGCACCGTCCGGCCCCCTTCGTGCCACTCTGGCCAGCCATTGTTCGAGAGCGACGACCCGCGCGTGACCATGCAGGGTCGCCGGGTTGCCGGGAAGCCTCGGCGGCTCTTCGGTGGCCAGGTCGTATGCTGACTCGGTTGCCTGGTTGTCGGGTTGCCAGCTTGGCGGTTCTGATTCGGCGGCTGGCGCGTCCGCAACGTGTTCGACCGGCGACTCGTCCATCTGGTCACCAGGCAACCCGGCAACCTGATCACGATTCAGGGCATCGAGCTTCGTGCGCACGTCCTCATCCGAGGGATCGCGGTGCAGCACGTGCTCGTAGATCTTGCGCGCCTCGCCGATGAGACCCTGGCGAACGTAAAGGTCGGCCATCGTCGTTGTGGCGGTAACGTCGTCGTCATGCGCGACCGCCTCCGGCTCGGCGGGAGCAAAGACGTCCGCGGCCGGTTCACTCCCTGGCGGCTCCTCCTCCATCCACACCGACGGCTCCTCGGCGGGGAGCGGTGCTTGTTCGACGTGGATCCCCTCGGGGTGCTCGATCTCGAGCGCATCCGAGGTGTAGGCGGACGGCTCCTCGAACGGGTTTTCGGACTGGTGGTCCGACATCGGGGCGGCATCGCCCGTTTCGAAGGGCGACTCGATCGTCCTTGTGATCGGCGCCGTCTCGTCAAACGGGGTTTCCGGCGCAGGGGCGAACGGCGCATCCGCCGTCGCCGCAAACGCCGGCTCTGGCCTGGTATCCGCCGGTGGCTCCGGCTCCGGTTCCGCGAACGGCGGCGACTCCGGCACGGCTTCGACCGGCGCGAACGGCTCGGGGGCCGCGGCCTGCAACTCGCTATCGAGCTTTGCGATCTTTGCTTCGAGCTCTTCATCCGAAGGCATCAGCGCGTGGACGAGCTTGTACTTCTTGATCGCTTCGACTTTCTCGCCGAGGTCGAGATAGGCGTCCGCCAGCAACCGGGCCGCAACGACATTGCCCGGGTCGACCTGGAGCGCTGTCGTCAGGGCATCGACTGCCTCAGCATTCTTCTGTTGCTCGCGCAGGACACGCCCGAGGCTGACCCACGCGGAGAGATACGTGGCATGAACGCCGAGACCGGTTCGAAGGACCTGTTCCGCTTCCGGGAGCCTGCCGTTCCTGCGCAGTTCCTCGGCGAGCGGAAAGAACAGCCTGCTCTTCGGATCGAGCTTGATCCGAAATTGCAGCTCTTCGATTTTGGCGCTGATGCCGGGTTGAGCCATTTGCTGAACTTCGAATTCTGCTTAACAACAGACGACGGCGCAACCTCGGCCGCAGAAACGAACCGCCCCTTCGATGGGGCGGTTCGTCGAATCAAGTGGCAGTGGCGATTATTGCGACGTGCCGCTGAGTATCAGAGTCTTGGTGCCACGAATCGGGTCGTTACTGTTAATGGTGACCGTGCACTGAGCGCTCGAGGGCACGGTCGTGCCATGGTACGCGGCGGTAATCGCCGCGGTATCGCAGGTATTCAGCGTTTGCGCGGGAGGCACGTTCACCGAAATCTGGCCCGGGCCATTGCCGCACCCTGCGCCTGATGTCGTTACGCTGCTGATGATGAGCGGCGCCGCGCCGGAATTGACGATCGTCACCGTCTGCGGCGGCGGGTTTGTGACGGTCGGCACAACGGCCGGAGGAACCGGCGGGACGATCGTGGCGCTGAACGGCGCGAAGCTGCTCGGAGTGAGCGTCAACGTCGGCGTATTCGGCGGAAGGACGAGAAGACCATTCTTCAGAGTATCGGTACAGGACGTGGCAAGGCTGAGGTAAACCACATCGAACGCGGTCGGCTGCGCGGCGCTCACTCCGCTCGCGCCTGCGCATGCGGTTGTGGTCAGTGTCAGGCTGCCCGGCACCACGACCGTAAACGTAGTGGTGCCGTCACCGTTGTCGACTTGACCGGTGATGTTCACCCCGACTGTCCCCAGCGTAATTCTCGGGAAACCCACGGCATTGGCGACGCGGATCTGGACGTTCGTGTTCGGTGCGGCCGAGCTGGGCGTGACACTGATGATCGCCGGTTTGAGCACGCGGTAGATCCAATTGGGGCCGTTGGCAAAGTCGCCGTTGTCGACATTGGTCACAACGATCGGACCGGTGGAATCCGCACATCCGGTTACGGCGATCGGACTGGAGATACCGATGATCTCCGTCGCCGAGACTTTGATGACCGAGGCGGCAATCCCGTCGAGGCTTACCGTCACGGGATCAGAGAAACCGGTCCCATCGATCGTAAAGCGTGTGCCGCCCGTGAACGGGCCCTGATTGGGCGCGATCGCCGTGACCTGCGCCTTGTTCACATAGCGGAAGGCACCCAGCGCCACGGTAGACTTGCCGGAGTTGACGTCAACAACCTTGACGTCCACCGGCCCCGTGACCGCGCCGGACCCGTTCGGACTGGTATCGCGCCCCGCGGGAGAGGTCACATCGATCTCGTGGAAGGTCACGCTGAGCACCGTCACCTGCGCGGAGCCGAAGAAGACCTGTACCGGCGCCTCAAAGGCATCGCCGATGATGGCCACGCGCGTTCCACCGTCGATCGGGCCCGTGGTGGGGCTGATCGCACGCACAACCGGCGTCAGCACCGGCGCGGTGTAGGTGAAGGCGGATGCCTTGGTAGTTCGCTGCTCGGTCGGCGCGCCGGCCTCGACGATCACGGTGATGCTGACCACGAGTTGCTGGCTTACACCAAGGTCGAAGGCCGGGCTGATCACGTTGATCTGTGTCGGCGCGACCAGCGTGGCAAAGGCATCTTTCGCGGCCAGACCGCTGCCCGGATCAAAGAGGACGCGAACCGGGGCCCGGAAGTTCGTGCCGGTGATGACGACGGTCTGGTTGCCCGTCGGCAGCCCCGTACTGGGGGTGACGGCGGTGATTGTCGGCGCTGTCGACGGCGGCACAGGCGGGACGACGACATCCTGGAAGGTGACCGTGATGCTCTTGGTCACGTTGTTGACGGTGGCCGTAACGATCACCGGGCCCGCCGTCGACGAGGTGACGGTCACTTTGGCAATACCGGCCGCGGTGGTTCTGATCAGCGTCGTCGGGTTGTCGGAAGTGTCGGTAAAGTTCGCATTCGCGGAAGTCGTTGCGAATTCGACGGCCGTACCATTCACCACCGGGGCGTTGTTCAGCGTAACCGTGGCAGTGATCGTCGACGTGGAGGCGGTAAACGGCGTGCTGTTCGATGCCGTCAGAACGATGGTCGCGCCGACCGGCGGCGGCGTGCCCGCTCCATTGCCGGTACCTCCGCTCGTTCCGGTGACGGGAGGAGGCGCGGTCGGCGATTCGCCTTTGCAACCCGCGAAAAGCGCCAGTAGCGCGGTAAGCGCCAAAAAGATGAATCGCTGTTTCGTTTGCTTCATGTCTACCCCCGTCAACTCCTCATCACACCCACACGAATCCGGCGCGAAAGGCCGGCGCGACGCTAGAAACAGCCGCCGCAGTTAAAACAGAAGTTCACCGAGAACGTGGCCGTGCCCTGTACGCGATCGCCGGCCAGCGTCTGGCCGAAGACCGTCAGGATGATGTTCATCTTCACGAAGCCGAGTCCAGTCTCTGGATCGCGGTTGCCGTTCTGCGGCTGCAGCGCCACAAACGGAGACTGGTTGAATGCATTCGTCTCGAAGGCGACGAAGTCGCTGAGGCTCTGCGCCCCGCCCGTCGCGGTCACAACCTGGGCCGTGGCGCGGACGAAAGACGGTGGCACGAGTGTGCCGCCGTCAGTTCGCTGGTACGTGACCTGATAACGATCGAGCTTGACGTCGTTGAACGTATTGGTCACCACGTGCGTTGGGTCGGACTGGTTCTGCAGCAGCAGCACCCTGATGTTGACCGTCCCCAGCGAGGTCGCGCAACCGGACGCGCCGCCCTGCAAATCGATCTGGCTGAGATTCTGCGTCCCAGAGACCACCAGCTCCACCGATCCGCTCTCACGCGCAATCGAGTTGCACGACAGAATCGCCACGCTCGGCAGCACAATCGCGGCAATCATTGCGATCTTGTTCATCCTCATACCCCACCCTCCAACTCTCAGGATCATCCGCTGCATAGACCGGCTTCCTATTTTATTACGACTTACCTACGAAGATGCCCTCACGATCCGCGGCGTGATGAAAATCAACAGTTCATCATGGGTCGTGTTGTAGTCCCGCGTACGGAACAAGGCTCCCAGTACGGGGATCTGATGAACGAACGGAAGCCGCGACTGGGCATTGTTCTCCTTGACCTGATAGATACCGGCGATGACGGTGGTGCCGCCGTCGCGGACCATGAGCTTCGTCTGGGCGCGCCGTGTCGACAGCGGTGTGCCGGCGCCGCCCACGATATTCAGACCGGTGTCCGGATCGTTCTTCTGCACCTGAATGTCCATGATGACGGTGCCGGCCTCGGTGATCTGCGGTGTGACGCTGAGGCGCAGCGTGGCATCGACGTACGCGACGGTCGTGGTGAAGTTGACGCGCGTCTGGTACGGGATCTGGAACCCGCTCTGAATTTCCGCCTGAGTGTTGTCCTGCGTCATGATGCGCGGCGCGGAGATGACGCGCACGAGACCCTCGTTCTCGGCTGCCAGGAGCGCCAGATCGAGGTTGAATGTGCCCAGAACGTTCTGCAGGGAGAACGACACCACCGGGTTACCGGCTCCGAACGTGAATGGACCGCCGACTGTGTCGACACGGTTGGGGAAGACCAGCCCGGTACCCGTTCCCAGCGACGGATCCATCGTTCCCTTGAAGCCCCAATTGAATCCGAATTGCTGGGCGAAATTTTTCGTCGTCTCCACGATGCGCGCTTCGATGACGACCTGTCGCGTCGGCACGTCGACCGACTCGATGAGGTTCCTCATGGTCTGAAGGTAAGCGGGGATCTCGCTGATGATGAGCTGGTTCGTCCGCGCGTCAACGATGAGGCGGGCGCGCGGCGAGGCCATCTCCTTCAAGAGGGCGGCGACGTCCGCGGCACGGGCGTACGAGAGTTTGAAACCGACCGTGCTCAGAGGAACATTCAACCTCTCCTGCTCCGTCAGACGACGGTTGGCCTCTGCCTCGTCACCGAGGCGCGCGGCCGTTCCGACCCGCATGACGTTCCCCTCGAGCACATACGCCAGCGAGTTCTGACGCAGGATGATCTCCAGGGCCTGATCCCACGGCACATCGACGAAATCGACCGTCACGGAACCCGTTACCGTTGGGTCCACCGCGATGTTCAGCCCCGTGAGCTGCTGGAATGTTCGAAGGACGTCTTTGATGTCGGCGTCTTTGAGGTTCAGCGAAAGCGGCTCACCCGTGTACACCTTTTCGCCGCTCCCCAGCGTCCGGCCTCCAGCGCCAGCCGACAACAACGTGCCGCTCGGAGGCGCGGCTACCGGCGACTGCGGAACCGCGGTCTGCGGGTCCGAAAAGACGTTCTCGCCGGGAGGGGTTGGATCAAGAACAGGAGCTGTGCTCGCTGAGTCGGCCGTGCTCTTGCCATGCTTCTTCGAGACCGGCGGGGTCTGTGTCTGAGGCGCGTTGATGACGGCCGTCGCCTTACGCTGCTCCGGCATCTTCCATGTGGCGTTGTCCGCGATCGTCGGCACCTGAGCCGGGATATCCGCGGCAGCCGCGGTCTTCCTGGGAGCAACACTGGGAGCAACATTCGTTGCAATCGGAGGCGCGGCGGACGGTGTGACCGCCACCCTCGGCTCTTCCCGCTTCGGCATCGGCGCCGGGGTCACCGCCATCACCGGGGCATCTCCGAACGTAATGCGAAGGGCGTCGCCGGCCTTGGTCACGCGATACGAGGCGTTGTCGTCGATGTCGAGAACGACGCGCGTCACCGCCTCGGGAGCGCTCTTGAACTGGGACACGCGGATCCGCTTCACCACAGGATCGGAGACGTTGATGATGTTCTTCGCCAGCTTGTCGCTCACGCCATTGAGGTCGATGACGACACGGGACGGCTTCTGAAGCTTGAAGGCGTTGTATGCGACGTCGCCATTGGTGGCCAGGCGGACTTCCATGGCCGCTCCGGCGCCGCTGGTCTCGATTTTCCGCAGGGTTGTGGCCTTGTTTGCCGGCGGCAATGCCTCCGTGACGACGGAGGGCTCCAACGCCGGCTTCTCGGCAACCGGCTCGCTCTTCACGGGCTCCGGCAGCGGCTCCGCCTTCACCTCGGACGGAACGGCTTCAGCATGCTCCGGCACGGTCTTCGGCACGGTTGCGGCGTTGACGAGCGGCATTGGCTCGTCAGGCTTCGCGACGGGTGCGGCATCCGCGACGACAGGCACCGTTCCCGGCAGGTTGACGATGACGCTGTTCCCTTCGGCAGCGGCGTCGACCGAGGCAGGTTGGGACAGATGAACGGTCACGCGCGTCAGGCGCGATCCCATCTCCGTCACGTCATCTACCGAGATCGAGCCCACGGACGCGGGAAGATTCGAGGGAATCACCAGCGATGCCGCTTTCGAGGCGCCCGTTAGATCGATCACGAAGAGGTCGGGCATCGGGCTGTAGGAGGTGTAGACCGGGCTGGCTGTAGTGCGCAGGACGAGTCGCAGCGACGGAGAGGTCTCGAGGTCGACCGCTGTGAGAGACATGCCGGCGGGATTAGCGGAGGAAGCGGAAGAATCCGGCGACGGAGACTTTGCCGCCGCGCCGCGCTTCCAGAAAGATGCGTGAGCGCTGGTGACGCCCGCCACCAGCATTCCTGCGATCAGCAGGATCAGCTTGGCTCTTGTCAAACTTCTTACATTCACCATCTCACAACCCTCCACACACATGGTCCGCACAACCCAGCACGCTTCACTTACTTCTTCTGAGATTCGGAAGAGAGTTCCTTCACCACTTCCCGGAAACGCTCGATCCGGGTGGGGTCGTTGACCTCTTGCCGGAACACGATCGAATTGGGAGTGATCCGAATGACTTCACCGTCGAGGACCTTGTCCCCGATCTTCATCAGATAGCCTTTGTTGTCCGGTCCGTTGACCATGACCACCAAACCCTGCTGCCGCGTCTTCACCACTCCCTGGATCTTGATCTCGTCGATCAGGAATCCGGGCGGGCCGGGCGGACGCTGGCCGGGTTGGAGCTTCGGCGCGGGACCGATCAGCGACTGGAACGGATCGCGCCGCCCCTGTGGGTCGTAATGGTACGCATCAGGAGCGCTCGGCTCCTCGAGAATCTCCTGAAGGCTCTGCTGCATGGCCTGCTCAGGGTTCTGCGTAGCCGTCGTGGCCGTGGCAGGCTTTGTCGACGTCGACGAAGTGGCCGCCGCGCCCCCCTTGCCTGGCGACTGCGCGAAAAGCGTGGCCATCGCCGCGACGACGATCAGAAGCGACAGCGCGAATCGGCTCACTCTCATTTCTTGGCGTCCTTCGCCGGCTTGGCTTCCGGCTCCTTCGGCTCGACGTAGACAAACGTCTTGGCCACGAAGTCCGCCGTGATCGTCCGGTCAGTCTGCACGGGCAGAGCGGCGACCGAGATCTGCTCGACGTTGATGATGCGCGTGAAATTGCTCAGGTGATTGAAGAGGGTCGCCAGGTTGTGGTAACGCCCGTCGACCGAGACGGAGATCGGCCACTCCGAGTACGGGTCGCTCCCCTGCGCCGCGGCGAGCTTCGGGAACGTCAGCTTCCGCAGCACGAAGTTCCCGGCATCGACCAGCGCTTTGATCTTCTTGATGATCTCCTCGGTGTTGCGCGTGGAAGGCAGGATGCTGCGCAGCTTCTTCAGCTCGACCGTGAGACGGTTTACCTCTTCCAGGAACTGAGGCAGCTTCCGCTGCGCGGACCGCCCCTGTTCGATCTTGGTGTCGAGATCCTTCAGCGTGGCATCGGCCGAGCGGATCTGGTCGTCGATCGGGGTGATGAAAAAGTAGAAGACAGCCCAGATGATGGCAATGGCCAGAAACAGCCCGATGATCAGGCCGAAGTACCAAGGTTTTCCTTCCAGCGAAAGCCCCGCCATCACCCCTCCTACCGCTTCGTTGCCGGCGGCACCGCAGTTCCGGTCGCCGCCGCTGTGCCGGTCGCGGTTCCCGTCGCCGCTGCGCCAGCAGCCCCCGCATCACCCTTCGGCACGTAGCTGAAATGGAAAGTCATCGAGTAACCGTAGACCAGCGGAACCGCGGTAATCTGCGTCACCGCGCTCAGCTCCGGCTCCTCGAACATCGGATCATTCTTGATGCTCTCGACAAAATTCGCGATCGCGTTCGGGTTCAACCCCCGTCCATCGATCGACACAAGGCCACCATTGACCGTCATCCTGTCGAGCCAGACCAGATCCGGCAGATCCTGGCTGATGCGATCCATCAACCGCACCGGCCCCTTCTGATTCTGCTTGAGCTGATTGATCAGGTCGATCCGTTTCTGCAGGTTGTCTTTTTGCGTCTGGTATTCAGCGACCTTCTTGATGATCTGATCGAGGCGCTGGGCTTCGGCCTGTTTGCGCTCGACGTCCGCCTTGCGCTCGCTGAGCTTCTGGTTCTCCAGGAACCACCAACCGCCGGCAACCACAATCCCGATGATCAAAGCGCCGGCCAGAAAGATGTTGTTCAGGTTGGTCGGCCCCGCGACCGCGGCGGGCGCACCTGTAACCGCCCCGGTTCCCCGGACCGCACGCCCTTCCCGCACTAAGTTGATTTTAATCAAGCATCCCCCAGCTTCCGGATGGCCAGACCGACTGCGATGGCCATACTCGGCCCAAGCTCGGCCAGCTCCTCGGGGTTGAATTCCTTCTCGTCCACCGTGATCTTCTGAAAGGGATCCATGATCGAGACGGGGATGCCGAACTTGTCGCGAAGGATCGCGTCGAGGTTCAGAACGCCCGAGCCCCCGCCGGCGAGGACGATCTCATCCACGCGGTCCGCTCCCGAGGTGGCGGTGAAGAAATCGAGCGTTTTCCGCAACTCTCCGGCGAAGTCCTCGCTCACGGAGTTGAGGATGGGGATGACCTGCTGGATGCTGTAGTCGCCGGTCTGGTGGCCCTTCTTCAGCTCCTCGGCCTGCTCGAACGAAAGGCTCAGCTCGCGCTGGATGGCATCCGTGTACTGGTTGCCGCCGAAGGTGATGTCGCGCCAGAAGAGCGAGGTCGCGCCGGAGAGGACGTTCACGTTCGTGACCGACGCGCCGACGTTCACCAGAGCCAGCACCTTCCCCTCGTCGAGCGAATAGTTCATCTCGTACGCGTTCTGGAGAGCGAAAGCGTCGACGTCGACGAGCACCGGAACCTTGCCCGTCTGGCTGATCACCGACGTGTAGTCGTTGATCTTTTCCTTCTTCACGGCCACGAGGATGACGTCGATGTTGTCGCCAGACCCCGGCGTGTTCAGCGGGACGTAGTCGAGGTTTACGTCGTTGATATCGAAGGGGATGTACTGCTCGGCCTCCCACTGGATCGATTCGGCCAGCTCCTCCGGCGACATGGCCGGGAGCGTGATCTTCTTGATGATGACCGAGTGGCCGGAGAGGGAGGTGGCGTAGTTGGAATTCTTGACGTTTTTGCCGCTGTTGAGCCGCGAGATCGTCTCCACGACCAGCGATGAATCCATGATCGACCCGTCGACGATCGCCTCGGGAGAAAGGTGCTCGATCCCAAGCTTCACCAGCTGGAACGTGCCACCCTTCTTCTCCTTCAGCTCAATCAGCTTCACGGCTGAGGAGCCGATATCGAGACCGACTACATTTTTGCTCTTTGAGAAGAACACCCGCTCACCCCGTCCATCTCACACGCTCACTTCTCGGTGGCTCCAGATGTGGAAAGTCGGTCGAAATTACAACGTTTAAAGGTGAGTGTCAACTCTACAGCATTTAGATTTATCAGACGGTTAGCCGAACCTGAGGCCGTTTCGGACCACGAAGTTGCACGAAATCAGGCCTCCCGGTACAATCCCACCCCCCTGACGTTATTTGAGGAGTCTATCGATGGCAAAGATGTGCGAAGTCTGCGGCAAGGCCCCCGTTTTTGGTAACCGGGTCAGCCACGCCCACAACGTTTCGAGCCGGCGCTGGCTGCCGAACCTGCAGCGAGTCCGCGTGATGATCGGCTCGGCCGTGAAGCGGATGAACGTCTGCACCCGCTGCATCCGGACCGGAAAGATCGCCAAAGCCGCGCGGTAAAACGCGCGGCAGTATCCCGCCTTCCGCTTACCTGAACTGCCCTTCTCCCCACTCAGACCGTCCAAAACCCGGACGCGCGTCTGGTCGGCGCGAAGGCGCTGACCTGCGCCAGATCAACATCGTGTTTCTGCCGCGTGACGGTGGTTGAGGTGCTTGCGAGAGCCGTTCTTGCGTTAAGTGCGTAAGTCGCGCCATACTCGAAGCACCCACCCCATGCCTTCCGAGCCCACGCCGCCTGACGAAGCGAACGCTTCGCTACCCATGCGTTCCTGCGTCGAACCGCGGCCGTCGCCGAGGCCTGGAGAGGAGGCCTTTGCCGAGGTCTACGAAAGCCATGTACGCCTGATGCGTCTCATCGCCGTGCGCGACTTCCGCGTGCCGTTCGCCGACGCCGAGGCCATCGTGCACGACATCTTCATGCACTACTTCAGCAATCCCGGCGTCGTGCGCGGAGAGCTGATGCCCTACTTCCGAGGTGCCGTGAGGAACGAGTGCCTCGAGTACTGGCGGAAGCGGCACCGCGAACAGACGGTATTTCGCGACATCGGCGACATGGATGCCGAGAGCTCCGGCAATGACAGACTGATGTCAGACACCATCGCCGTGCGCCTCGCCGTGGCCGAGACGCTGGCGCGGCTGCGGCCGCGGTGCCGCGACGCCTTGCGCTGCTTCCACTATGAAGGGAAGTCCATGCTCGATGTGGCCGCGGAGCTCGAGGTCGCGCCGCTCTACGTCCGGCAGCTTCTCCTCCACTGCCGCAGAGCGGCACGCGCCATCTTCGAGTCGATCACCCGGGTGGCGTCATGAAGCACGTCGACGAAGAGGCGCTCGTCGAGTACATCCTGTCCGGCGGCGGCGACGACGCTGACTTTACAGAGATCACCAACCACCTGAAGGACTGCGACGAGTGCCACGCGCGCTTCCGAGGCAGGACGGCGTTCTTTGAGGCGCTCACGTCACCTGATGTGTGGCAGGCCGAAGAGGCCGGCTTCGGCTCCGACGCTCAGGAGCGCCGGGTTCTGGAGTTCGCCGCGCGCTGCCAGCAGGAGTACGTCGAGGCGCGTGCGGCGCTCGCGCCGCTCCTGGCGGACACGGTAGGCTTCGTGCTGGAGCGGATCGAACGCCGCCGGGAGTACCGGACCACCGGCGCGGTACGCGTCCTGGCGGAAGCGGCGAACGATGCCTGCGAGCGCAACCCGCTTCACGCGCGGAATCTGGCCGACGCGGCAGTGGCCATCGCCGAGCAGCTTTCCACCGATGACTATCCGCGCGACACGGTGCGCACGCTGCGCGCTCTGGCGTGGAAAGAGCGCGCCAATGCCCTGCGGTTTCTCGCCGAGTACCCGGCCGCCCTCGACGCTCTCGACCGCGCCGAGCGCGAGCTCTCCCGGCCCGGCCTGCATGCCTTCGAGATGGGCAATCTCGCCTACATCCGTGCGTCCGTGCTCATGTACATGGACCGCCTCGACGAGGCGACCAGGCAAGCAGCGAAGAGCGCCGAGATCTTTGCCGCGTACGGGGACACAGAGCGGTGGATGCGGGCGCGCAGCGTCGAGGCGGGGGTTCTGTCCTACAGACGCGAGTTCGCGCAGGCGGCCGCTGCATTCGAGCAACTGCGTGCCTATGCTGAATCGAGTGGCGACGCGATTGGAGTAGCACGCCATTCCTACAACCTTGCCACCTGTTTTCTCGAATTGGGCGATGCCACGCGTGCAAGGCCACTGCTGCTCGATGCTCGTCGGACTTTTGAGGAACGAGGTGTGCGAACGGAGCTTGTCCGAACTGATTGGATGCTGGGCGTCCTGGCTCGGGTCACCGGCCGGTTCGAGGAGTCCATCGCGCAGCTTCGCGTGGTCAGGGAAGCATCGGAAGCATTAGCATTGCACGAGGAAGCTGCGCATATCACGCTGGATTTGATCGAGTCACTTCTGCTCGCCGGCAGCACGCGCGAGATCTCCGCGCTTTGCTCCGAAGTGATGCGCTACTTCCGGCGGTCCGGCAGGCTGCTTCAGGCGCTGACGGCAGCAGCATTCCTCAAAGAAGCGGCAGCTCACGGCCGAGTCCGCGTGGAAACGGTCCGGCACGTCCGTTCGTTTGTGCACCGGCTGGAACTACAGCCTGATCTCCTCTTCCGCCCGCCTGACGAATAGTTTAGCTCCGCATCAAACATCTCTCTCCTCGGTCCCTCTTGGTTGCGAGGGCGCCCTCTCAAACGTGTCGGCATGACCGACTCAGGAGGGCATATGAGGGGTGTATCGAAAGGCATCGTCAATTGGGCCGCGGTTGCGGCAATCGTAATAGCGATAGGGGTTCAACCAGCTCTTGCCGCGGCCGCGGTGAAGACGCCGGATAGAACGAGTAACTTCAGGTCGCTGATTCGGACGATCATCCGCGCGCTCGACGAGATCCATATCAGTCTTCCGCCAGGCTGAGCGGAGCGGACGTTCCCATTCATGGTCGCGCAGCACCCGGCGCACACCCTTGCCGGCAAGACGGCCCGGAGGGCATATGAGAGGTGTATCGAAGCGCATCGCCAGTCTTGCAGCGGTCACCGCGGTTGTCGCAGCGTTCGTCGTTCAACCAGCTCTCGCCGCAGCGAAGACATCGGATAGACCGATTGCATTCGAGTCGCTGATCAGGACGATCATTCGAGTGCTTGACACGATTGACGTCCGTCTCCCGCCGGGTTGATCGGAACGGATCATCAGCGTGGTTAACTTCTGACCCACCGCCCCTGCGTTCGCAAAAGTTTTCGATTTCGCGGGTAGGAAAATCTTTATCCCGTGCACTCTCTTCCCAGTGACGCATGGCCCGTTGCCCGGCCGGCGTCCGGAAAGAGAGAACCGATGCCGCGACGCCGAGGACGACCCAGACTGTCCGAAAGAAACACCTTCAGCCTCGAAGATGAACGCGCCTGGTACCGGCGCGGCGTCGATGCTTACCTCGACACCTGCTATCGCTCCTGCTCGCGCGCCTCGGCCTCGGAGTTCGCGCAGCAGTTCGGCCTTGCTCCTGCCACTCTGACCCGCACCTTCAAGCGCCTTTTCGGCAAGACTCCCCTCCAGTATTTCCGCTCCCAGCAGCTTTCCTACGCCGCGAAGCTGCTGCGCCGCACGGCGCAGAACCTGGAAGACATCGCCGTCATCACCGGCCTCGGCACGAGCACAACCTTCATCCGCCTCTTCACCGAACAGTTCGGGATGACGCCGACCGAGTATCGAAAGAAGTAACTGCCGCTGCCGGAAAAGGTCAAAAAACGTGACTGGCACTGATCGGCGTCAATGCCTACTGTGGTGTCGTTCCATCACTCAATCCTCATGCGCTTCCATCGTCCATTACAGGAGCTTGCATCGTCGTACGGGATGAGCGACGGCGCCTCCTTCCATGAGGTGATCGTCGACGCCCTCGCTCGCATTCTCCTCGAGGCAGACGGCGCTCTGACGCTCCTGGACGAGGAAGAAGCCAGCCGGTTCCTCTGGCTCGAGCCTCACCTGCGCAACGTGTTCGACGAGATCAATTCCGTGATGTTCCGGTTGACGGAGTAACAAGGCAAGGAGTGACAGATGTCCGATCAGCGCACCCCCGTGATCGCAGGCAAGAGCACCAACCTTCCATCGCTATATTCGTGCGCCGCCGGTGTTTTCCTGCTGCTGGCAATGTTGATCGCGGCCCCACCGGTCACGGCAACATGCACAGCAAGTCTGGTTTTGCAAGACAAGGGGAACGGCACTTTACATTTCACTCTTACTGGGAGCGGCACGTGCCCGGCCGTGGGGAACGATCAGATCAAAACCGAGTTGTTCTTTCGTATGGATAGCAACCCATTCATCTCTGAGATCGACTGCCTCAGTCCAACCTGTTCGCAGAGTTTCGATCTGGGTTGGTCGTGTCTCAAAGGCCCCCACACCTGGCAAATGAAAACGACGTGCTGGAAGGATAACGGGGACGGCTCCTGTTCGCCGGATGATGCAGCAATCG
>Ga0307470_10000275_pt1 | contig 31712 bp, 29 predicted proteins | sample atmos_gasesAM3C__FD_204565 | JGI IMG/M metagenome (GOLD analysis project Ga0307470, IMG submission 204565) | Hardwood forest soil microbial communities from Morgan-Monroe State Forest, Indiana, United States - atmos_gasesAM3C_05 | ecosystem: Environmental > Terrestrial > Soil > Temperate forest... | reverse complement strand
GCCCAGCATGCACACACCGCCCATCACACGACGGCTGCGGCAGCGGCCGCTCGGACACGACCCAAGATCATGCCCCCACCCCAGCCCACCAGCCCCGCGACACGCCCACGACCTGGTGAATAGCTACGTTGTGCGCCCCTCCACCACCGCCACGGTTCAGGCCAGGTCATAGTCATCATCGACCCAGGCATACCGCTCGCTCAGCTCGAACACGACTGATCCACCAGGAGGCTCCTTCGCTGGGCCGGATCAGCGATTAGTGCGTATTGTCGCCCACGACGGCGTGCCCGGCCGAGGCTGGATAGGCTGGCCGGCGATGGTTGAGCTGCGTACTCCCGAGGACACCCGGGCGCTGGGGCGGGCGCTGGCCGGCGTGCTCCGAGCCGGCGACCTGGTCGTGCTGTCCGGGCCGCTTGGTGCGGGCAAGACCGTGCTGGCCCAGGGCGTCGGCGCCGGCCTCGGCGTTCCCGGCCCGGTGCTCTCGCCGACGTTCGTCATCGCCCGGGTGCACCGCGGCGGCCGGCTGCCGCTGGTGCATGTCGACGCCTACCGGCTCGGCTCGGTCGCCGAGGTCGACGACCTGGATCTCGACGCCGACCTGGCCGACTCCGTCACGATCGTCGAGTGGGGCGGCGGGCTGGTCGAGCAGCTCGCCGACGCCCACCTGGAGATCCGCCTCGACCGCCACCCCGACGCCCGCCACCCCGACGACTGCCGTACCGCCGAGCTGCTCCCCCACGGCGGCGACTGGGCCACCCGGCTGGACGCCGCGCTGGACGCCGTACTCAGCGCTCGGTCTTGACCTGCACCGACCCCCGCACCGCCGCACAGCCCCGCTCGATGTCCGCCTGCCGGGTCGCGTACTGGCAGTTGATCTCGACCTCGTGCCGGCCGCGGAAGACGAACAGGAAGTCGGATGAGTAGTCCCCCCGGGTCGTGCTGGCGTGGTACCCGAACGCCCGCGCCCCGTCCACCGTCACCTCGTCCGGCACCGCGGAGTCAAAGCGGAAGCCCTGCTGCTCGAACTGCGCGATCACCATCTTGAGCTGGTCGACCAGGCTCTGGCTGCTGATCTTGTCGCTGTCGGCGTTCAGCGGGAAGTCAACCACCAGGATCAGGTCCTTGCTGGCCAGCGCGACAGCGGACCGGTGCTGGCCAGTGGTCCCGGCGTTCGCGCCGATGTTGACCTGGTCGGTGACATCGCGGAAGCCAGCCGGCATCGAATAGCAGTACGGCGCTCCGGCCGGCGCGATCACCCGGCCGGAGCAGGACAGCGCCTCCCGATGGGTGGTGCTGCCACCGGCGCCGGTCAGCTCGGGCGTCGCGGACGGGCTGGAGGTCGCCGCCGCGGTAACGGCAGGGGTGGCGCTCGGGCTCGGCTCGGCAAGGCTGCCCCTGCCGTCGACGGACGAGGTGCACCCGGCCAGCAGGGCCAGCAGGCTGAGCCTGGCCGCGATCCGTCGGGGAACGGTCATCTCACGGTCCTGATCTGCATCGTGGCCTGCACCTCTCGGCAGGCATGCTGGACGGCGTCCTTGCGGTCGGAGTACTGGCACAGCACCTCGACCTCGGAAAGCCCGCGGAACGCGAAGGTCAGGTCGGACTGGAACGTCCGGTCCTTGCTGACCGCGTGATAGGTGAACGCACGCGCCCGGTCCACCTGCCCGACCGTCGGCGTGCGGGTGGCGAACACGAACCCGGACCTGGTCAGCGAGGTCAGGATGGCCTGCAGGTCCTGGCCGATCTTGGCGTTGGGGAGCAGGTCGGTGTTGGACGGCGGCCGGTAGACCAGGACCACGATCAGGTCCCGCCCGGCCAGCCCAACCGCCGAGAGGTACTTGGCGTTTCCGATGCCCGCGCCCAGCCGGACCTGCTTGCTCACGTCCCGGAACCCGGCCGGCAGCCGGTAGCAGTATGGCGCGCCGGCCGGGGCGATGATCGTGCCGCCCCGGCAGCTCAACGCCGGCCGGCCCTGGTCATAGACCTCGGGGGTTGGCGACGGGGTCGGTGACGGCGTGCTGGACGCCGTCGGCGGGCTCGCCGTCGTGGTGGAGAACCGTCCCGTGCCGGCGACCGTCGCCGTGCAGGCCGTGAGCAGCACGTTCGTGAGCAGCCCGACCGCGAGCAGCGGTGCCCAGCCCGGATGCACGGCTCACCCCACCCGAAGCGAGTCGAGCACGGCCTGGCAGCCGTTGGCCACCGCCTTCGGCTTGTCCTGCCACTGGCAGGCGACCTCGACCTCGCTCCTGCCGGCGAAGATGAAGTACAGGTCGCTGGCCTGGCTGGTGCCGTTGTCCAGGATCCGCAGGTACATCGCCCGGCCAGCCTTGACGTCTCGGCGCTGCACCGCCGAGACCCTGCGCTGGGTGGTGGTCAGCGTCCTGACGACCGGCGCGAGCTGGCGGACCAGCTCGCCGTCGGACAGGGTCGAGGCGTCCTGGTCCAGCGGGAAGGACAGCACCGTGATCGTGTTGTAGACGTCGATGGCCACGGCGGCGGCGTGTGTCGTCGCGGCGGCGCCGGCCTTGGTCCGGTCGGCCAGCGCCGGCTGCTGCGTGAAGCTGGTCGGGAGCTGGAAGGAGAACGGCGCGCCGTCCGGCGCGACCCGGTTCGGGTCGTCCCTCGCGCAGCCGGCCACCAGCACCAGCCCTACTGACACCATGCTGACCAGCGGCGTTGCAATGGACCCTCCAGGCAGACGCATAGCCACGAGGCTAGTGTCTGGGCCTGCGTCGTGTTGACGGGATGCGCCGACCGGACGGGCGGATCGGGTCGGGGGCGGCTCCGGCGAGCGGCTACCCTCGGCCCGTGCTGGTACTCGCCCTCGACACCGCTACCCCGGCGGTCACCGTGGCACTTGCCGAGGTGGGAGCTGACGCGGTGGCGGCCGGCGCGGTCAACGTGCTCGCCGTCCGGGTCGGCGTGGACGCCCGCCGGCACGGCGAGCTGCTCGGCCCGGCGGTACGCGACGTGCTGGCCGAGGCGACGATTGAGCCACGGGACCTGGCCGCGGTCGCGGTCGGCCTTGGCCCTGGCCCGTTCACCGGGCTGCGGGTCGGGCTGGTCACCGCCGCCGCGCTGGCCGACGCGCTGGGCATCCCGGCGTACGGCGCTTGCTCGCTGGACGCCATCGCCGGCCGGCCCGGGGTACCGCTGCTGGTGGCGACCGACGCCCGCCGGCACGAGGTCTACTGGGCTGCCTACGACGCCGACGGCGTACGGCCGGCCGGGCCGGCGGTGGACCGCCCGGCCGAGCTCGCCGCCATGCTGGCCGAGCCGCGGTTGGCTGGCCTGGGGCTGGCCGCGATGGCCGGTGCCGGGGCGGAACGCTACGCCGAGGTGCTCGGCCTGCCGCTGCGCGGGCCGGCGTACCCGGATCCGGGCGCGCTGGTCCGGCTGGTCGCCGACCGGGTGCGGGCCGGCGCGCCGGCCGACCCGCTGACCCCGCTGTACCTGCGCCGCCCGGACGCCGAGATGCCCGGCCGAGCCAAGCCGGTGTTACAGGCGTGACCGAGATCTCGGACGACCGTCCGACCATCGAGCTGCGCCGGATGCGGCCGAGCCACGTACGGGCCGTGGGTGGCCTGGAGCGCGCGCTGTTCACCGACGAGCCCTGGTCGGAGCGGATGCTCACCAAGGAGCTGGCGCAGGCCGGGCGGTACTACCTGGTCGCGCTCGACGGACCGGAGGTTGTCGGGTACGCCGGCCTGGCCGACCTCGGGGACGAGGCGCACGTGATGACCATCGGGGTGCGGGCCGACCGGCAGCGGCGCGGCATCGGCGCGCGGCTCCTGACCGGGCTGCTGGCCGAGGCGGCCCGGCACCGGGTCCGCCGGGTGCTGCTGGAGGTGGCCGCCGACAACGCCCCGGCCCAGCGGCTCTACGCCCGGCACGGCTTCCACCCGATCGGCCTGCGCAAGGGCTACTACCAGGCGACCGGGACCGACGCGGTGGTGATGGCGCTCACGCCCGGCCGGAGGCCCGGGCCCGAGAGGCCCGGCGCCCGACCGGAGGCCCAGGGATGAGCGCTGACCCGCTGGTGCTGGGGATCGAGACGTCCTGCGACGAGACCGGGGTGGGAGTCGTCCGCGGGCGCACCCTGCTCGCCGACGCGGTGGCGTCCAGTGTGGACAGCCATGCCCGGTTCGGCGGGGTAGTGCCGGAGGTGGCCTCCCGGGCGCATCTGGAGGCGATGGTGCCGACGGTACGCCGGGCCTGCGCCGAGGCCGGCGTCGTACTGTCCGATGTGGACGCCGTCGCGGTGACCGCCGGGCCGGGGCTGGCCGGCGCGCTGCTGGTCGGGGTGGCCGCGGCCAAGGCGTATGCGCTGGCCCTGGGCAGGCCGCTGTACGGCGTCAACCACCTGGCCGCGCACGTGGCCGTGGACGAGCTGGAGCACGGTCCGCTGCCCGAGCCGTGCGTGGCCCTGCTGGTCTCCGGCGGGCACTCCTCGCTGCTGCTGGTACCCGACGTGGTCTCCGACGTACGGCCGCTCGGCGCGACCATCGACGACGCGGCGGGGGAGGCGTTCGACAAGGTGGCGCGGCTGTTGGGCCTGCCGTTCCCCGGCGGCCCGCACATCGACCGGGTGGCGCGGGACGGTCGGCCGGACGCGATCGCGTTTCCCCGCGGGCTGGCTGGGCCGCGCGCTGGGCATTCGCCGGCCGGGCCGTTTGACTTTTCTTTCTCCGGGCTGAAGACGGCGGTGGCCCGCTGGGTGGAGGCCCGGCAGCGGGCCGGTGAGGTGGTGCCGGTGGCCGACGTGGCGGCGTCGTTCCAGGAGGCGGTGGCCGACGTGCTGACCGCCAAGGCGGTCCGGGCCTGCCGCGAGCATGGCGTCGACCACCTGCTTGTCGGCGGCGGGGTGGCGGCCAACTCGCGGCTGCGGCGGCTGGCCGAGGTACGCTGCGCGGACGCCGGCATCGTGCTGCGGGTGCCGCGGCCGAAGCTGTGCACGGACAACGGCGCGATGGTGGCCGCACTCGGTGCCAAGCTGGTCGCCGCCGGGGCGGCACCGTCGACGTTGGACATCCCGGCTGACTCGTCGCTGCCGGTGGTGGAAGTGCTGGTATGACGGAGGTGCCGGTGTGACTACGCTGATGTGGGAGGTGCGGGCCGCCGAAGGCCGGCTCGCCGAGCTGGTGGAGTGGGTGCTGGCCAACGCCGGCCCGGACGCGGTGGTCTACCGCAGCGGCGACGACGAGCGGGTGGTGCTGATCGGTCCGCCGGAGGCCGGCCCTGGTGAGCCGCCGGCCGAGCTGGTCCGCCGCGCCCCGCACGCCTGGACCTTCGACCGCGTCCGCTGACCCGCTCATCCCCACGGACCCGCTTTGTGGACCATGGCTTCCCCGTGTGGTCACCTTTCCGCCTTGTGGTGACCTCTCGTTCCCCCACTACAACGAGAGGTCACCACAAGGGAACGAAAGGTGAACCGAGGACTGTGGATAACCGCATCCGGGTGGCCGAGGACCGGCACCCTTCAGGGATGCCAGACGCAGCCAACTATCCAGCTCACTTGGCCGGGCGAGTCTTTCGGGCCTCGGAACAGATCGGCCTCGGTCATCTCACCCGAGAGCAGCTCCGCAGCAGCCAATGGCGACGGCTCATCCGGGACGTCTACGCCGACGCCAGGCTGCCGGCGGACCATGGCGTCCTCGTCACCGCGGCCCGGATCGTCGCGCCTGCTAACGCGACGTTCTGCCGGCTGAGTGCGGCATGGCTGTATGGAATACGGGTGGCCTCGGCCGGGGAGCCAGCCCATCTGTCCGTTCCCCGCGACAGCTACTTCCACCGCTACAACGGCCTGCGTGTGCATCGGGACGATCTGCCCGCCCAGCACATGACCAGGGTCAAGGGTTTCCGGGTGACCACGCCGGCCCGGACCGCAGTCGACCTCGCCCGTGGCCCGGATCTCGTCAGCGCGGTCGGCCACGTGGACGCGTTGCTGCACGCTGGGATCACCGACCTGGCCACCGTACGGGACCTGCTGTCACGGCTGCCCAAGATCCGGGGTGCCGACCGGGCGGCGCGTGCGTTCGGGCTGGCCGACGAGCGGGCGGAGTCACCGTTGGAGAGCCGGGGACGGGTGGTTCTGGTCCTGGGTGGACTGCCCGTGCCTGCGGTGCAGTTCGAGATCCACGACAACCGTGGCCTTGTGGCTCGGGTCGACCTCGCTTATCCGCACCTGCGTCTAGCCATTGAGATCGACGGCGCCTGGCATGCAGCGTCCACGCAGCTCGCGAAGGACCGGCGACGGCTCAACCGGATCGTGGCTGCCGGCTGGACGGTCCTGCACTTCACGGCTAGCGACCTGTACCAGCGTCCGGCGGAGGTCGTGGCCGAGGTGCGCCAGCACATCAGTATTCGCCCGATCGCGGGCTGACCAGCACCGGGAACAACCGATCCGGCACCGCCCTTGTGGTGACCTCTTGGGGTCGTAAGACAACAAGAGGTCACCACACGGCGTGTAGGTGACCACACGGGCATGTGAGTCAACGAGAGGTCACCACAACGCCGAGAGGTGACCACAGCGAGAACTATCGGAAGGCGCGCAGGACGCCGGCTCCGAAGGCGGGGTCAGAGCGGTGTACGGCGAGCAGGGACAGCACCGCGTTCAACGCGACCGGAGCGAGCCGGCCGCCCAGCTCCTGCCGGACCAGCGCAGCCACCCCGGCTGACGTCGGCGCTGCCGCCGAGGTGCCGTAGAAGCGGCAGTCGCCGGTGGTCGTGGCTGGGCAGCGGCCGGCCCCGAAGCCACCGACGCCACTGACCGACACGCCGTCCGCGCCAGTCCAGCTCGGCGCGGGCGCGGTCCGGAAGGCTGGCCCCGGTATGCCCCGGCACGGGCCCACCCGCCCGGCCGCGCATCGCGTCGTCAGGCCGACCTGTACCGGACCGGCCGCGCTGTAGGCCTGCAGCGGGACGGTCGCCGGGTCCGTGGACAGGTCCGCGCCGGCCGCTCCGGCGCTGGTCGCGAAACCGAGGTAGTTCGAGTCGGGGTTGAGCGAGCCGGCCCGGTCGGGCGGGTCGAGGGTGGTCACCCCAGCAGTCCGCCAGCGCAGGTCGAGCACCGGCGGCCGGACCGCGGACGACGTACCGGCCACGTCCACCACCAGCTTGGCGTTGATCGGCGCGCCAGTCTCGTTGAAGTACAGCAACTGCTCGATGGTGTCGCCCACCCCGTTGGCCTGGACGGCGTCGCTGGCCGCCAGGCAGTCGGTGCCGTCGGCGTTCATCAGGTAGAGGTTCAGGTCGGTGAAGCCACCCTGGCCGGTGGTCGGGAAGATCGCCCGCGGCTCGCTCCACTGCAGGGTCGGCAGGATCCCGCCCCCGGCCGCGATCTGGATGTCGTAGGTGTTGTCGGTGCCCCGCAGGTTGACCGTGTTGTCCGGCCGCGTCGGGCAGTCGGCAAAGCTGCCCGTCGCGTTGTCCGGCGTACGGCCGGTGCCGACCGCGCGGACCCTGGGCGCGTGCTTGGCGCCAAGGTTACCGGCCGAGGAGCTGACCCAGATCCCGGCTCGCGCGAGCTGGTCGGCGGTGGTGGCGCCAATGCCCTGCTGGAACGCCGGCTCGTCGTCGATCGCGATGTCCTCGGCGATCAGCGTGGCGCCGGCCGCGGCCAGGCTGTGGAACGCCGCGACGTAGGTGTCCAGCGACTCCCCGACGGTGGTGAAGATCAGCTTCGCCCCCGGCGCCATGTCGTGGATGATCTCCAGCATCGCGGTGCCCTCGTCGCCGACGCCGGGGTCGAGCACCCGCACGTCGGCGGGCAGCTCGCCGCGCCCGACCGAGTCGGCCAGGCTGCTCACGCCGTCGGAGATGACGCCAATGGCCTGCCCATGGCCGGTGAAGCCGTGCGCCTGGGCCGTGTTCGCGCGGTGCAGGATGACACCCTCGCTGGTGATCGGGCCGGCGTCGGTGACGCCCGTGATGGTCGGCCGGATCGCGGCCACCCAGGGCAGCGCGGCCACCGCGTCGACCTTGTCGTAGGGCACGACGGCCCGCACCAGCCCGACCGCCGGCAGCTCGGCACCCGCTACGACGGCGAAGCCCGCCGAGCTGCTCAGGACGGTGGCGCCCAGGTCGCGCAACTGGACCGCCTGCGCGGCGCCGACCGGGCCGAACGCGTGAAGCTGCAGGTCGATGCCGCCGTCCGGCCGGATGTCCAGCGCCCCGCCGGTCAGCTCGGTGCGCTGCCGTGCGGAGAGCGTGCCGGCCGACCCCCCGGTGGCGAGCGCGGCACGGATCTTGGCCATCCGCTCCCGGACCAGGCTCGGGATCTTCGTCGGGCCGGGCGCACGGGCGGCAGCCGGGTCCGCATGCCCGGGGGCGGCAACCGCCGGACCGGTCAGCGCGGGCACCGCCACCATCGGTACGGCCAGCGTGACGCCGGCGAGGAGGGTCCTTAGTCGGTGGGCCACGGTGCCTCCCTGGGAGCTGGATGAGCCGACGCTAAACCCGTCTATCGGCTCCGGCGTCTGCCGGGTGGCCGGTGACTCACCCCCGAAGCCCGTACATTCGGCCCAGTAGTCTGATGATTGTCCGGGTTCCGGACTACGCCCGGCGGCCGATCGGCTCCACCAGCAGTGCGGTCGGCGCGCCGGCCACCCGAGTCAGCACGACGGTGGCGTGGCCGTCGCCGGAGAGCCGAAGCTCGCGGCGGAGCAGCACCGGGTCGACGGCCGAGCCGCGCTTCTTCACCGTCACCGTGCCGATGCCGCGCCGCCGGAGCAGCTCACGCAGCCTCTTCAGCGAGAACGGCAGCACGTCGGTCACGGCGTACATCGTCGCGAACGGCGTCCGAACCGGCCCGTCCGTGGTGAGGTACGCGATCGTCGGATCGATCAGCCGGCCACCGATCGTCACCGCCACCTCGGCCACGAGCCCGGCCCGGATCACCGCGCCGTCCGGCTCGACCAGGTACCCGCCGACCGGGCCGGTCGCGGCGATCGCCCCGGTGTCGGTGATCGTGTGCCCGCCGGGTAGCAGGGTGGCCCGGCGCCGCGCGGTGGCCAGCCCGCCCCACCACAGGGCCGCCTCCTTCACCTCTCCCGCGTCGGAGACCCACTCCGCCTCGGCGCCGGCCGGCACGAGCGAGTGCGGGATGCCGGGCGCCACCTTGGCACCGGTCAGCGGCACTGCGGCGGCCAGCACCGGCAGGAAGTCGAACGGCGGGCTGTACGCCGCCGGATCGAACACCCGCCGGCCGTTGCCGCGCCGGCCCGGGTCGCAGAACGCCGCCGGCCAGCCAGCCAGCTCGACCCGCTGGACGTCGCCGCACTCGACACTCACCCGGTCGGCCAGCCCGAGCACCTCCGCGTTCGCCCGGGCCACCTCGACAGTCACCGGGTCGTGGTCGAGGCCCTGCACAGTGACGCCGGCCCGGGCCAGCGCGATCAGGTCGCCACCGATGCCGCAGCACAGGTCCAGCACCCGGTCCAGCGCGCGGCCCGGCGCCCGGCTGGCATCGGCGTACCGCCGGGCCCGGTGCGCGGCGACGGCGGTCCGGGTGGCCTGCTCGACGCCGTCCGGGGTGAAGAACATCCGGGCGGCGTCCGGGCCGAACTTCGCCCGGCCCCGGTCCCGCAGTCGCACCTGGGTGACCGCCGCGGCCACCAGGTCGGCCGGGTAGCTCCGGCGCAGCACGCTGACCGTGGCCAGCAGCGAGGCCCCGCCGGTGCCCCACGCCGACACCTCGGCGAGCACCCGCTCGCCCCGGGCCGTGCGCAGGGCTCGGAAGGCGTCCAGGTCCACCAGGCCACTGTCTCGCACCGGCCGCTCACTCATAGCGCCGCCATCCGGCGTCGTCGTCGCCGGCCCGCAGGGTGCGCATCCGGTGTGCGTGCTCGGCCGCGATCGCGGGCCGTTGCCGCAGGTCAGGCAGCACGACGGTAACCATGGTCAGCTCGCGGATCCGGCGCAGCAGCGGCCAGGCCGGGCTCTGCGTCACGTCCCGGCCGTACGCCTGGACCAGCTCGGCGTACCCGGCGCTGCCGTCGAACCGGATGGCCGCCACCGCGGCCGGCACCAGGTCCCACTCCAGCGGGCCGAACCCGGTGCTGTCCAGGTCGCACAGCACGACCTGGCCGGCCCGTTCACGTAGCAGGTTGCCGACGTGCGCGTCGCCGTGCACCACGCCGGACCGCAGTGTCGGGGCGACCGCGTCGTACTCCCGGCTGGCCGCCGCCCAGGCCGCACCCAGCCAGGCGTGGTCCTCCGGCGTGAGCTCGTCGGCCGCCGCCAGCCGCCGGGCCGCTATCCCGAACGGCGTCCAGCGCGGCAGGCCGATCCCGGTCAGCCCGTGCAGCGCCAGCAACGGCTTGGCCAGGTCGGCGGCGGTGCCGTTGATCGTCGCCAGCTCCCGCCAGAACGTCGCCGCCACCCGGCCGACCCGCACCGGCTGCCGGATCCCGGCGGCGAGCGGTACGACGGGGGCGCCGCGAACGGCCAGCCAGCGTGCGGTGGCCACCACCCGGGCGGCGCGTTCGGCGGCCAGCGGGCCGTCCGCGATGCGGGCCACCACGTGGGCGCGTGGCAGCCGGTACACGGCGTGGTTGGTGTACCTGATCAGCTCGGCACCGGTGTCGGGCACTCCGGCGGCGCGGCAGATGGTGGCGAGCGCACGGCGCAGCTCGGCGGAACGGTGGGGGGTCAGATGGGTCACCGGCCAAGACCGTAAACCAGACGGTGAGGCCGTTCCATCTCAGGCTTTCATACAAGCGGCAGATACTGGCAATCTCATCCAAAGCGGAGATGGTGTGACCGCAGGACGGCGGTCCAGACTGCACCCATCGGACGCCCCGACGACCGCCTCGACCCGACCCGGCGGCGGCGGGACAGCCAGCGACCGGGGTCGCACCATGTCACTCCCCGACACCGGCGCTGGCGGCGCGGCCGGGCCGGCTTGTACCGCATCCCCGCACCCCCAGGCCGGCCCGGCACGCCATCCGCCGAGGAGCCGCGATCTGTCATTGATGCAACTATCAACCATGAAAGTTTCACGCCGGTAGTTTCACGGCCAGTAGTTTCGCAGGCGGAGGTAGAGGGTGGAGGTCATCGATGTTCGTCGGTCGTGTCCGTGAGCTCACACTGCTCGACCGGGAGCTGGCCGCAGTGAGCCGCTGCTGGACGACGACCGGCCCGGACGCTGCCTGGCCTGCGCGGCCGTCGGCGGGTCGGCAAGTCGCGGCTGGTCGAGGTGTTCGCTGAACGGGCGGACGTGCCGTATCTGTTCTCTGCGGCATCCGGGCTCGCACCGCGGGTCGAGCTCGCCCAGTTCGTCAAGGAGGTCCGGCCGTCGACATCCCGGGAGGGGGCGCGTTCGCCGATGTCCGGGTGGACACCTGGCATGCGGCGTTGCGCCTGCTCGCCGATGCGTTGCCGACCGACCGGCCAAGTGTCGTGATTCTGGACGAGCTGCCGTACCTCGTTGCGGCGACGGAGGGGGTCGAGGGGACACTTCGGCTGCCGGTGCGGACGTCGACACAGCGCTGGTCGCGGTCAGCCGCTCCGGCGTGACAGCCGAGACTCGCGGTGTGCTGGCTGCCTGGTATGGACCGGACGATCTCGTGGAGGTTGCTGGCTGATGTCAGGGTCATCTCGGAGGGCCGTTTTGAAGGCTGGCACTCGCAGCGTTAGAGTGCTAGCGCAGCACACGGTCGACCTGGCACCCGCGACGACAGGTTGGACCTGCGGCGAGCCAACAACACGGATTCCACGACCCCAACAGGAGGGGGAGGAAAGATCGTGACGACCGCTACCAAGGTCAACATTAAGCCGCTTGAGGACCGCATCGTGGTCCAGGCGAACGAGGCCGAGACGACTACGGCGTCCGGCATTGTCATCCCGGACACGGCCAAGGAGAAGCCGCAGGAGGGCACCGTTCTCGCGGTGGGCCCCGGCCGCTTCAACGACAACGGCAACCGGGTCCCGCTCGACGTCTCCGTCGGGGACGTCGTGCTCTACTCCAAGTACGGCGGCACGGAGGTCAAGTACGCCGGCGAGGAGTACCTGGTGCTCTCCGCCCGCGACGTCCTCGCGATCATCGAGAAGTAACCACCGCGGTAGTACGCCCGTCCGCCCCGGCGGCCCCATGCGTCTCCGGGGTCTCCGGGGCGGCGGCGTCGTGAGAGGATATGGCTTTGCCGAAGATCATCAGTTTTGAGGAGGAGGCTCGCCGCTCGCTTGAGCGGGGGGTCGACAAGCTGGCCAACACCGTCAAGGTGACACTCGGCCCGCGCGGTCGTAACGTCGTGCTGGACAAGAAGTTCGGCGCGCCGACCATCACCAACGACGGCGTCACCATCGCCCGCGAGATCGAGCTGGACGACCCGTACGAGAACCTTGGCGCCCAGCTCGCCAAGAACGTCGCCACCAAGACCAACGACGTGGCCGGTGACGGCACCACCACCGCCACCGTGCTCGCCCAGGCCATCGTCAAGCAGGGCATGCGCAACGTCGCGGCCGGTGCCAACCCGATGGAGCTCAAGCGCGGCATCGAGGCGGCCGTGGTGGCCGTCTCCGCCGCCCTGTCGGACGCCGCCACCGAGGTCGACTCCAAGGAGGCGATCGCGCACGTGGCGACAATCTCCGCCCAGGACCGCACCATCGGCGAGCTCATCGGCGAGGCGATGGACAAGGTCGGCAAGGACGGCGTGATCACCGTCGAGGAGTCGACCACGCTCTCCACCGAGCTGGAGTTCACCGAGGGCATGCAGTTCGACAAGGGCTACATCTCGCCGTACTTCGTGAGCGACCCGGAGTCCGGCGAGGTCGTCCTGGAGGACGCGCTGGTCCTGCTGCACAGCGCCAAGATCAGCTCGGTGGCGGACCTGCTGCCGCTGCTGGAGAAGGTCATCCAGACCAACAGGTCGCTGCTGGTCATCGCCGAGGACGTCGAGGGCGAGGCGCTGTCCACCCTGGTGGTCAACGCGATCCGCAAGACCTTCAAGTCGGTCGTGGTCAAGGCGCCGTTCTTTGGTGACCGGCGCAAGGCCTTCCTGGAGGACCTGGCGGTCGTGACGGGCGGCCAGGTCATCGCGCCGGAGGTTGGTCTCAAGCTCGACCAGGCCGGGCTGGACGTGCTCGGCTCGGTCCGCCGGGTCACCGTGACCAAGGATCTCACCACCGTCGTCGAGGGCGGCGGTTCCGCCGAGGCGGTCAAGGACCGGATCGCCCAGCTTCGCCGGGAGATCGAGGCGACCGACTCCGACTGGGACCGGGAGAAGCTGCAGGAGCGGCTGGCCAAGCTGGCCGGTGGGGTCGCGGTCATCCGGGTAGGCGCGGCCACCGAGGTCGAGCTGAAGGAGAAGAAGCACCGCATCGAGGACGCCGTCTCGGCGACCAAGGCCGCCGTGGACGAAGGCGTCATCATCGGCGGCGGTGCCGCCCTGGTGCACGCCGCGCCCGCGCTGGATGGCGACTGCGGGTTGTCCGGTGACGAGGCGACCGGCGTCGGCATCGTGCGGCGGGCGCTGGACGAGCCGCTGCGCTGGATCGCCGAGAACGCCGGCCTTGAGGGCTACGTCGTGGTGGCCAAGGTCCGCGAGCTCGGCGCCGGCAAGGGCCTCGACGCGGCCACCGGCCGGTACGGCGACCTAGCCGCCGCCGGGGTGCTCGACCCGGTCAAGGTGACCAAGTCGGCGCTCCAGAACGCCGCCTCGATCGCCGCCATGGTGCTCACTACGGAGACCGCGATAGTGGACAAGCCAGCCGAGCAGGAGCACAACCACGATTCGCACGGCGGGCACGGGCACTCGCACAGCCACGGGCCGGGCTACTAGCCCACCTTGGTCCGCTAGCCCACGCTGTCAACCCGCACAGCAGGAGGCGCCAGATGCTGCATCTGGCGCCTTTCTGTCTGAGCTTCGCCTGGGCTCAGCTCGCGACGAGCACCGGCCGGGCACCGGCCAGAACCTCGGCACGCTCCGCCTCCGACAGGCCGCCCCATACGCCGTACGGCTCGCGGGCGGCCAGCGCGTGCCGCAGGCAGTCGGCGATCACCGGACAGCTTTTGCAGACGGCTTTCGCGGCCGCCTCCCTGGCGGCGCGGGAGGACCCACGTTCTCCTTCGGGGTGAAAGAACAGCCTGCTGTCCCTGCTCCGGCACGAGCCGCGCATCTGCCAGTCCCACAGGTCGGCGATCGGCCCGGGAAGTCTGCGGGTGTCCGCCATCGTGCTCGTGCCTCCTTGAACCACCGCGGTTGCCGGCCGCCCCTTCCGGCGATGAGACTGCCCGGGGAGCCTTGCCGACGGCCTGCCGTCGGTCCTACCCGGGTTTCATCGCTCCTACCCGCCCGCATCGGGCTCAACCCCCGTTTCGCGATGGGGTGGGACCAGGAGGCAGGACATGCCCCCAGGCGGGCGACCGCATCCGGGTTACTGGGAGTGAATCGTTGAGTTTCCTCACTCGGATGGGTTGGTCCGTATCGGACATACGGAGCAACTTACCGCCCCGACCGGGCGACGCCACCCTAATGGCCCAAAGATTTCGGTCGTGCATCTTCGTTACACAGGGTACCGACCAATAAGCTGTCTGCACTCTCTCCACGGGCCGAGGAGGCAACAGAGTGACCAGCGTTCTCATCTGCGACGAGCGCCGAGGCGTCCGCGAGGGCCTCGGCCAGTTCATGTCCGCGGTGCCGGGCGTGGGCCGGGTTGACACCGTCGCTACCGGTGAGGAGCTGCTCGAGCGGTTCCCGCACGAGAAGCCGGACGTCGTTCTGGTCGGCACCCAGCGTGCCGTCGACACTGGGATCATCACCGTACGGCGGATGGTCTCGCAGTACCCGAAGGCGGCGGTGCTGGTGTTCGGTGCGCCGGATGACGCGCAGAACATCGTGGCCGCCGTCGCGTGCGGCGCCCGCGGCTACCTGCGCTGGGACGCCTCGCACGCCGAGGTGTGTGCCGCGCTCGCGCACGCGCTGGCCGGGGTTGAGCTGTCGTCGCGGGTCCCCCTGCCCCGGCAGGCCGGCGACGTCGTGCTGACCCAGCGCGAGCTGCAGGTGCTGCATGGCATGAGCCAGGGCAAAAGCAACAGCCAGATCGGTCGTGAGCTGTTCCTCTCCGAGGACACCGTGAAGACGCACGCCCGCCGGCTGTTCAAGAAGCTCGGGGTCAACGACCGGGCTCAGGCCGTGGCCTGTGGTTTCCGCCGCGGTCTGGTCTCGTAGCGGCTCAGGCGTCTTCGGTGGCGGCCAGCACGCCGTCGGCGTACCCCCGAGCGTAGTCCCACGAGACGTATGAGGCTGGGTCGGGGCCGAATGCCGGTTCGTGCACCCGGGTCTGTCCGGCGTCGAGCAGGTAGAGCAGGTTGGCCCGCATCAGGTCCCAGCCGAAGAAGTGCGGCTCCCCGCAGTCCTCGCAGTCGACCACGATGCCCCGTACCTCCTTCGGCTCCAGCAGAGCCTGGAAGACATCGAGATCCTCGAGGTCGGCCAGCACGTCCTCGCGCTCGGCCGGGCTCAACGGAGCCCCCGGTTCGTCACCGTCCAGCGCGGCTGAGGGATCGTGCGGATCCCCGATGAACGGATCCAGCGGGTCGTCGGTCACGCCCACCACCGTAGTCGAGCCAGAGCATGAGCGGGAAACTAAGGGAACAAAGGCGTCGTACCCGCCGATGCTGGTCCGCTGGTCCGCTGGTCCGCTGGTCCGCTGGTCCGCTGGTCCGCTGGTCCGCTGGTCCGCTGGTCCGCGGCTGCTGCGCTGGCCGCTACGCGGTCAGCCTGGTGGCCAGCGCCCGGGCGTGGACGTCGGCCGAGTGCGCGGCCGAGCGGATGGGCCCGTGCCGCCGGGACCAGCTCGGCCATCGCGGGGTTCCGGCCTTGAAGGTCGACGGGATCGCCCAGTTGTACATCGGCACGGTGAACAGGTAGGCGTCGGCCTCCACCACCTCGGTCAGGAGCAGGTTCCGCGGCGCCAACGCCCCGACCTGCGCGGGAGTGCGTGAGCTGGCGGGGGCGTGCACCCCCGGAGATGTCGGCCTCGGCGATCGGTGGCACCGGGTCGAGACCGAGGTCCCGGTGGGTAACCGTGCCCTCTGGATGGGGCGCTCTGCCAGGCCGTGCGGAAGGTGTCGGCGATCTCCTTGGGGACCGAGCTGACCGACTGTGCGGAGGAGTCGATGTGCAGGTGCGCCATGGGAAGCTCCAGTGTGGCGGCTAGGACGACTTAACTGTCTGACAGACGGTCTCTGAAACAGACAGTCTGTCAAGCGGCCTGCTGGGGGTAGCCTGGACTCGTGCCACAGCCGTCCTCCGCGCTGCCGGCCGGCCTAGGGGACAACCTCGGCTGGTTGCTCGCCCAATGCCTGCGTGCGCACCGGGCCGCGATGGATCGCGCGGTCGCCGACTTCCCGCACGGGCACCGTGGGCTGCAGGCGCTGGCCGGTGCTGTCCACCGCTGCGCCCGCAACCAGGCCGAGCTCGCCCGGCAGCTCGGCGTCGACCGGACCGTCATGGTCTACCTGGTCGACGACCTTGAGCATGCCGGCTTGGTCGAGCGGATCCCCGACCCCGCCGACCGGCGCAGCCGGCTGATCCGGGCAACCGAGACCGGGCAGGCCCGGCTGGCCGCCACCCAGACAGCGATCAACGCCGCCGAGGCCGAGCTGCTTGCGGCGCTGAGCGACGCCGACCAGGCGCGGTTGCGGGCAATGCTGCGGGAGATAGCCGCCCACCAGATCGGGTCGGGGTGTCCGGGCAACCCCTGCGACCTCGCCGTCCAGATCACCGAGCTGCCGTAGCCGGAGCCGGCGATGCGGGCTCAGGGTTTGCCGGGCTCAGGGTTTGCGGGACACCGGCAGGATGCTGGCGGCTTGGGTGCCGTTGCCGGTGTTGTAGACGCCTAACACGTAGTAGTAGCTCTGCGCGGCACAGTCGAAGCTCAGCGTGGCGGATCCGTTCGGCGGCAGCGGTCCGGACGCGCCGGGGATGGTCTTCGGGTCGCCTGCGCCGACGGCTACCGGCGTCGGCTGGATCCACGCCACGGTCGCGTTTTTCGACCGCCAGGTGAGCGTGACCTTGCTGGTGCCCGTGTTGGTGGTGCAGCTCGGCCCGGCGGTGGCCCGGTAGGAGAGGATCTGGGCCGTTCCGGTCGGCTTGGGTGCCGGGGTCGGGGTGCGTGGCGGCGGGCTGGCCGGCGGCCTAGTGGTCCGCGCCCCGCCACTCGCGCTCGGGGTGGCTGGCCGGGTGGTCTCCGGTGGTCCAATGCTGAAGATGCTGCCCGGCGTGGTCGGGGCGGTCGCGGACGGCGTCGGCGTGGTGGTGGTCGCCGCTGCCGGGCCGGTCGCCTGGCCAGGCACGTTGGCCGAGCACCCGGCGAGCCCGCCGAGAACCGCGGCCATGAGAACGATCGAACGAGTCATGCGGCCTCCGTCGCCAGCCTGTGGCCGCAGATCGTAGCCGGGTCCGCCATACCGCATGTGGTGACCACTCGGCGTTGTGGTGACCTGTCGTTGGTCGTGGCGCCCGTGTGGTGACCTCTCGGCGTTGTGGTGACCTGTCGTTGTGCGCAGGCCCCAACAGGTCACCACTTGGCGTTGTGGTGACCTGAACACGTGGAACCGGAGCCGCGCGCACCCGGCCGTGGGCAAAGGGTCCGACCGCTCAGCCGTAGAGTGGTCACGGACCGCCGCACCCTGCCCGAGAAGGTGTTATGGACTCGCCTGACAAGATCGCCGGCATCGGCCTGACGTTCGACGATGTGCTGCTCCTCCCGGACGCCTCCGACCTCACCCCCAGCCAGGCAGACACCTCCACCAGGCTGTCCCGCAACATCACCCTGCGGGTGCCCCTGCTGTCCTCCGCGATGGACACCGTCACCGAGGCCCGGATGGCTATCGCGATGGCCCGCCAGGGCGGCGTCGGCGTGCTGCACCGCAACCTTTCGATAGAGGACCAGGCCGCCCAGGTGGACCTGGTCAAGCGGTCCGAGGCCGGCATGGTCAGCAACCCGATCACCTGCTCTCCGAAGGACTCGCTGGCCGACGTGGACGCGCTGTGCGCGCGGTACCGCATCTCCGGCGCCCCCGTGGTCGACGCCGGGGGCGTGCTTGTCGGCATCGTGACCAACCGCGACATGCGGTTCGAGCACGACCTCTCCCGCCCAGTGCACGAGGTGATGACCCGGATGCCGCTGGTCACCGCTCCGGTCGGGGTGAGCAAAGACGCGGCGTTCGAGCTGCTACAGCGGCACAAGGTGGAGAAGCTGCCGCTGGTGGACGACGCTGGCGTGCTGCGCGGGCTGATCACCGTCAAGGACTTCGTCAAGTCCGAGGCGTACCCGCAGGCCACCAAGGACCCGGACGGCCGGCTGGTGGTCGGCGCGGCGGTCGGGGTGGGGGACGACGGGTTCAAGCGGGCCATGGCGCTGGTCGAGGCCGGGGTCGACGTGATCATGGTGGACACCGCGCACGGGCACTCCCGAGCGGTGCTGGAGACGGTGGCCCGGCTCAAGCGGGCCACCACGGTCGACGTCGTCGGTGGGAACGTGGCCACCCGGTCCGGCGCGCAGGCCCTGGTCGACGCCGGGGCGGACGGCGTGAAGGTCGGCGTTGGGCCCGGCTCGATCTGCACCACCCGGGTGGTGGCCGGCGTTGGCGTACCGCAGGTGACCGCCATCCACGAGGCCGCCAGGGCGACCCGGCCGGCCGGCGTACCGCTCATCGGCGACGGCGGCCTGCAGTACTCCGGCGACATCGCCAAAGCCATCGCGGCCGGGGCCGACGCCGTCATGCTCGGCAGCCTGCTGGCCGGCTGCGAGGAGAGCCCGGGCGAGCTCATCTTCATCAACGGCAAGCAGTTCAAGAGCTACCGGGGGATGGGCTCGCTGTCCGCGATGCAGTCCCGCGGCGGCGCCGAGGGCCGGGTCCGGTCGTACTCCCGGGACCGGTACTTCCAGGACGACGTGCACTCCGACGACAAGCTGGTGCCGGAGGGCATCGAGGGCCAGGTGCCCTACCGTGGGCCGCTCGCCGCGGTCGCGCACCAGCTCGTCGGCGGGCTGCGCTCGGCGATGGGCTACGCCGGGGCGCACACCATCGGCGAGCTGCAGGCCGGCGGCCGGCTGATCCGGATCACCGCGGCCGGGCTGAAGGAGAGCCATCCGCACGACATCCAGATGACGGTCGAGGCCCCCAACTACCACTCCCGGTAAGGTTGCTGCCCGTGCGCGACATCGTCGAGATCGGCCAGGGCAAGACAGCCCGCCGCGGCTATCACCTGAACGAGATCGCGCTCGTCCCCTCGCGCCGCACCCGGGCGTCGAAGGACGTGTCGATCCGCTGGCAGCTCGACGCGCACGAGTTCGCCCTGCCCCTGGTGACCGCGCCGAGCGACGCGATCATCTCGCCGGCGTCGGCGGCGCTGGTCGACTCCCTGGGCGGCCTCGCGGTGCTGAACGGCGAGGGGCTGTGGGCGCGGTACGAGGACCCGAACCCGATGTTCGAGGAGATCATCGGCGAGGGCGAGCTGCCGGAGGAGATCGCGCTGCAGCGGCTGTACGCCGAGCCGGTCCGCCCGGACCTGCTGGCCGGCGCCATCAAGCAGCAGCGCGACGTCGGGGCGAACGTGGTCGCCGTCCGGCTCTCGCCGCAGAAGACCGCCGACCTGGCCGACGCCGTGCTGCGGGCCGGCGCCGACCTGCTCGTCATCCAGGGCACCGTGGTGTCCGCCGAGCACGTCTCCCAGCAGCACGAGCCGCTGAACCTGAAGACCTTCATCGCCGACCTGGACATCCCGGTGATCGTCGGCGGCTGCGCCGACTACCAGACCGCACTGCACCTGATGCGCACCGGCGCGGCGGGCATCATTGTCGGGTACGGCGCCAACGCCGGGGCCACCACGCCCAGCGTGCTGGGCATCGACGTGCCGATGGCCACCGCGATCGCCGAGGCCGCCGCCGCCCGCCGTGACTACCTGGACGAGACCGGCGGCCGGTACGTGCACATCATCGCGCACGGTGACCTGACCACCAGCGGGGACATCGCCAAGGCGATCGGCTGTGGTGCGGACGCGGTGATGCTCGGCGAGCCGCTGGCGGCCGGTGCGGAGATGCCTGGCCGGGGGGCGTACTGGGACCACACCGTCTCGCATCCCAGCCTGCCCCGCTCCGCACTGGAGCAGGTGTTACTGGCCGACGAGCGGGTGATGCTGGCCGAGGTGCTGCTCGGTCCGACGTTCGACCCGTCCGGGCGCCGGAACCTGTTCGGGGCGCTGCGCCGGGCGATGGCCAAGTGCGGGTACTCCACGGTGAAGGAGTTCCAGCGGGTCGAGCTCACCCTCGCCCACCGCGGCTGACCTTCCCCGACGATCATCGAGTTTGTTGGGGTCAAATGATCTCTGCGGGCCCCAGCAACTCGATGATCGCCGCGGAAGGTGGGGGTCAGAGCCACTTGCGACGCCGGAAGTAGACGTACAGGACGCCGGCCATGAGCACGATGAGGACGGTGCTGGACACGTAACCCGACCATTTCTGGAAGCCGGGATAGGGCACGTTCTGGCCGTAGTAGCCGGTGATCGCCGTCGGCACCGCGATGATCGCCGCCCAGGCGGACAGGTTGCGCATGGTGTTGTTGAGCCGGATGTCCTGCAACGACAGGCTGGTCTCGAAGAGGGTGGTCACCATGTCGCGTAGTGCCTCGGTGGACTCCGCCGCACGCAGCACATGGTCGTACAGGTCTTGGTAGTACGGCTCCAGCTCGGCGGGCACGCCCGCCAGCGGGGCACCTTCGGGCCCGCCGTGCCATCGGTGCACGCTGACCACGACGTCCCGCATCGGCAGGATCAACCGGCGCAGCTCGACCAGGTTCTTGCGCATCCGGAAGTTCTGGCGCTGCGCCTCCCCCGGCATCGGCCGGTCCTCGAACAGGATCTCCTCGACCTGCTCGACCCCCTCGTCCAGCACCTGCAGGGCGTCGAACTGGCCGTCCACGATCTCATCGAGTACGGCGTGCAGCAGCGCCGGCACGCCGTACCGCATCAGCTCGGGCTCGGCGTCCCAGCGCGAGGTGAACCGGTCCGGGCCGAACCAGTGCGCCGAGCGCACCGTGATGAGCGCTCGCTGCAGGATGAACGCCGAGAGCCGGCATGCCTCGACCTTGCCGGTCGGCTCGTCCAGCCGGACGGCGTACGCCGCCAGGAAGGCGCTGCCGGGATACCGGTCGAACTTCGGCCGCTCGTGCCGGCTGACGGCGTCCTCGACCGCGTGTGGGTCCAGGCCCAGCTCCTCCGCCACCACCAGCAGCTTGGCATGGTCTGGGTGGCAAAGATCGGCCCAGACCACGCAGTCCTCATCTTCGAGATAGTCCGAGACGAGGTCGATCGGGAAGCCCTGGGCCTCAAGCTTGCCGTGCCGCCACACCCTGGTCTGCGGCAGCGGGCAGGGGGCGTGGTCGGTTGGTCCGTCGGTCATGCTGCCATAGTCCCCGGCGGGCCGACCGGAACGCACAGGTCAGTGACGAACTGAGAAGTCCGGCGCCTGCAGCGAGCCGAGGACTACCAGCACCGGCGGTCCAGCGACCGGCCTGAGACCGGCCGTGCTGGCCACCGCGTGGCGCTCACCCGCCAGGTCGGTACGGAAGACGATGAGCTGGGTGGTGAAGGCGCCGGTCCGGTCCGGCACCACCGTCACGGTGCCGAACCCGGGCTGCCAGCTCAGCGTCACGGGCGTGCCCGGTCGAAAGTGCTCGCCGCTGACCAGGGCGACCCGGCCTACGACGATCACGGCCGGGCGTGCCGTCAGGGTCGGGGCCAGCGTCGAGCCGGTGACCCGGACAAGCTGGCTGACCGCACCGGCCAGGTCCGGCCCGGAGGCGGTGACCATCAGCGAGCCGGTCCGGGTGCCCAGCGCGTTCGGGGTGAAGGTCACCCGGATGATGCAGCTCGCCGTGGGCGCGACTGGGGCGGTGCATGTCGTTCCTGGCGTGGCGAGCTCCGCGCTGGCCGGCGTGATCTTGCCGGAGATCAGCAGGGGCGCGCCGGAGACGTTGGTGATGGTCACCGTGACCGGCCTGCTGGTGATGCCGATGCCCTGGGGCCGGAACGTCACCGGGTCCGGCCGCACGGTGAACTTCGGCGTGATCCCGACGCCGACCAACGTCACCCGCCGGTCGATGGGCGGCACCAGGGTGGCCGTGCTGGTCACCGTCAGGGTGCCGTTCTGCGGACCGAACGACGTCGGCGCGGCGGAGACGCCGATGGTGCACGACTCGTCGCGATGCAGCACGCCGGCCGGGCAGGTCGTGGACACCACCTGGAACGGTCCGACCACGGTGCCGGGCTTGACGGTCATCGGCCCCGGTCCGCCGTTGGTCACGGTGGCCGCCAGCGGCGCGCCGACGGTGTTGATCGGCTGCTCCGGGAAGTCCAGCTCGGCTGGGGTGACCTCCGGGTTGGGGAAGCGCACCCGGACGTAGACGTTGGGCTGCGTGCCGTCCGGCGCGTCATCGGTGAGCAGGGTGGCCGAGTCGAAGCCGATGATGCCGCCGTCGGCGTCGATGGCCGGCCGGTCGCCAGTGCCGACGATCTGCTCGCCGCCGACGCTGCCGACCGAGCCGAGCTCATTGCCGGGTGTGCCGGGCCCGCCGAGGTCGGGCCCGAGGTCGCGCACGTACACTCGCGGCCCGCCGCCGTTGAACACCTGGCCCTCCGTCAGGTCGCCCGCGAACGACGCGAACGCGACCGTGGAGCCGTCCCGGGAGATGGCCGGGCGGTAGCTGCCGTACTCGGCCGGGAGGGGCGGGTCGCTGGTGCCCGCAGTGGAGACGAGCACGGTCTGACCGCGCGCCCCGTCCCGCACGTAGACCTGGTCGGCGGCGTTGAAGAACCCCCCGGTCGCCCCCCTGGTCGATCCCGTGGCGGTGAAGTCGCTGGAGATCTGCGTCTCCGTCGTGAACGCGACCCGGCTGCCGTCGCCCGAGATGCTTGGCTGGATCGCGCTCGGCGCTGGCGCGAGGGCTCCGTCGGCGTTCGGCAGCAGTGAGGCCAGGGTCGTCCGGTTGGCCGCGGTGTCACGGACGTACACCTGCTGGCCGTTGCTGTCGCTGCCGCAGTCGAGCGCGGTCGGCAGGGTGTTGTCCGCGGCCGGCGCGCAGTACGAGGAGAACGCCACGAACCGACCGTCGGCGGACACCGACGGGGCGCGACCGTCCACCGGGGCGACTCGGTCCACCGGGGCGCCGCCGCTGCGGTCGGGCACGCTTACGACCTCGGGCGGGGCGCTCACGAAGCTGCCCCCGGTGTCACTGCGGGACAGCACCACGTCGGTGGCGCCGGAGCCGGAGAAGAGGGTGTGCGCGGTGCCCGGTCCGTCGACCTCGGCGAGGCTGAGCATCGCGGCGTACGGCTGGACGGCCCGCGGCTGCAGCCGCACGTACGCCGTGCAGCTCCCGCCGTAGTCGATTATCCGACCGATCACGCACGCCCCGGAGTCGCCCGCCGGCCGGATTAGCCTCATCACGCAGCCGCTGCTGGAGGCGAATGCCAACCTCGCCGGCTGGTGCAGGGTGTTGGTGATCGTGAACGTCCGCAGCGCTACGGTGTGCAGCCGCACCTCGCCAAATACCCCCACCGGGTTGCCGAAGTCGTCGGTGTCCAGGGGGCTGGCCCAGGGCGAGGGAGCAGCCGACGAACAGGCCGTGGCGCGCGCCGCCGTTGTCGTGGTCGAGACTGCCCGGGGCGACGCCAATGCCGAGCGGAGGCGGATCACTGGTGGTGGCGGTGGCACGCAGCCGCGGCCAACCAGCGCCAGCGCGGTCTGGCCAGCCGGCGTGCCGGAGTTGGTCCGCAGGGTCGCGATGCTGGTCTGGTCCCCGACGCTGCCGCAGCTCGGCGGCGTGTACTGGACCCTGATCTGGCAGCTACTGCCGCCGCCCACCGCGCCGTCGCAGGGGCGGTCATCCGGCAGGATCACGAACCTGCCGCCCGGCGGCTCGACGGTGGGTGGAGTGAAGACGGCGCCCGGACCGAACACCCTGATGTCGATCGTGTCGATGTTGGCGTCGCGCACCGCTCCGCCGAAGTCGTGCAAGGGGAGGTAGTTGCCGCTGGCGTCCACCAGGTTGCCCTCGAAGACGTTCGGCAGGATGTACGGCGAGGCCAGGGACAACCGGGCCGGGAAGGCCACGGTGTGGCCGTCGGCGGACAGCTTCGGCCCGCAGCTCTCGCCGGTCGAGCGCGAGCTGGTCGGGTCGCAGCCCAACGTGCGCTGGTAGGGCAGGTCAGAGGCGATGCCCGTGATCCGCGTCGGCTCGTTCGGGGTGGCCCGCTCGGCGACGTAGATCTCGTTGTCGCCCGTGCTGGAGTGCGGCGTGCTGGAGTGCGGCGTGCTGGAGTGCGGCGTGCTGGAGTGCGGCGTGCTGGAGTGCGGCGTGCTGGAGTGCGGCGTGCTGGAGTGCGGCGTGCTGGAGTGCGGCGTGCTGGACGGCGGCGTGCCCAGCCGGTCCGGGTGCCGCACCGAGTAGGCCACCCGGGACCCGTCCCCTGACAGGCTCGGCGCGGTGGCGTCGTAGGCTCCGTCGCCCTCCACCGAGCCTGGGGAGAGCGGCGTGGTCGCTCTGTTGGCCGGATCGTGCAGGTCCCGCAGCCGCAGCCGCCAAGGGGTCGGTCCGTCACCGACGAGCCGGGTCTGGTACGCCGCCAGCGTGCCGTCGCTGGACAGCGTTACGGCGCCGTTGTCGGCGCTCGGGTCGAGCGGGTCGGTCGAGACCAGCAGCGTTTGGCCGGACGGTACGGCGGGGGCCGCGAAGGTGGGCATCAAGGCCGGGATCGCCGCCAGCAACGCCAACGAGACGGTCGCCGCGACGGCCTGCACCGCACGCCGCCGCCCATTTCTCACGCCTCCGCTGCTCAGGCGTCCACTGCTGGCACGCCCAGCGCGATATCCCCCGGCCACCTAGCGAGTCAAGCAGCGGCGGTAATTTCGGGACAAGTGTGACAGCCGAGTCTCGCCTCTTAGGGCACCACGTCGTGCACGAGCGGACGCTCCGACGGTCCCCTCAATGTTGTGGTCCCTCGCTGCTGCGGTGAAGCCCGCAGTGCTGCGCGGCCTCAGTACCGCGTGGCCTCAGTACCGCGTGGCCTCAGTACCGCGTGGCCTCAGTACCGCGCGTCAGCAGTGCTGCGTCATCAGTACTGCGGCGGCGGCTCTTCGTAGCTGCGGCGCTCCTCGACGACCGTCGCCCCGTCGACGTCGTCGGCGTAGGTCTTGCGCCGGGTCACCACCGACCCGCGCCGCTGGTAGGTGATCAGCGACAACACCAGCCCGATCACACCCACCAGCATGGTGACCACGCCGATGGTGTCGAGGTTGACGCCGGACGGACGCGCGGTCACCCCAAACTTCAGGATGCCGCCTACCAGGATCAGCAACAGGCTGGCACCAACGTTCATGGTGAGCCTCCCTTCCGGCTTTTCGTGCGGACCAGACACACAAACTTTACCCGTCATTTCCGGGGTTGATGCGGGGCGGTACCTACGAAGATCCCGTCCGCCCACGATCGTCCGGCCAGAAGCATGGGCCGACCCTGGCCGTTCGCAGCTCGGCCAGGGTCGGGGTGGCGCGACCGCGGCGCTCCTGTCCGGGTCCGACCAGACCGGTCGCGCCGGTCGGGCCCGGAGCAGCGGCCACACCACGTGGCCCCGGCTGGTCTGGCTGGCGGCGCCCGGCATGCGCGCCGCCTCGTCGTCGACCAGGCCGGTGGGTCCGTAGACATGACGTACGAGCCCACGGATTCGTACGTGATTTCGTCGCCGTTCCCTGAGATGTGGAGGGAGCGGAGGGATGGAGCAACCTGTCTGGCATAACGAAACCCACCTTCCCTCGTGACGCGGAAGTCGACGTAGGCTCAGGTCTGTCTCGGTCCGAGGCGATATCGGCGGCAACCGTAGGATTGCCGAGTGACCCCGCCTGCCGACTCGGCGTACGCCGAGACCGTCCTCGTCGTCGACTTCGGCGCGCAGTATGCCCAGCTCATCGCCCGCCGGGTCCGCGAGGCCCGCGTCTACAGCGAGATCGTGCCGCACACCATCACGGCCGCCGACCTGCTGGCCCGCCGGCCGAAGGCGATCATCCTGTCCGGCGGCCCCGCCTCGGTGTACGCCGAGGGTGCTCCCGGGATCGACCCGGCGGTGTTCGAGGCAGGCGTGCCGGTGCTGGGCATCTGCTACGGCTTCCAGTTGATGGCGCGGGCGCTCGGCGGCCGGGTGGAGCGGACCGGCACCTCGGAGTACGGCGGCACGCCGCTGATGGTGACCGAGCCGGGCGTGCTGCTCCGCGGGCTGCCGGCGGCCCAGTCGGTGTGGATGTCGCACGGCGACTCGTGTACGGCGGCGCCCCCCGGGTTCACCGTGCTGGCCGGCACGGCGGGCGCTCCGGTCGCGGCGTTCGAGGACCCTGAGCAGTCCCGGTACGGCGTGCAGTTCCACCCCGAGGTGCTGCATAGCGAGCACGGCCAGCGGGTGTTGGAGCACTTCCTGTACGACGCGGCGGGCTGCGGCCAGACCTGGACGATGGACAACGTCGTGGAGGACCAGGTCGAGCGGATCCGGGCACAGGTGGGCGGCAAGCGAGTGCTCTGCGCACTGTCCGGCGGGGTCGACTCGGCGGTCGCGGCGGCGCTGGTGCACCGGGCGGTGGGTGACGCGCTCACCTGTGTCTACGTCGACACCGGCCTGATGCGCCAGGACGAGACCGCGCAGGTCGAGCGGGACTACGTGGCGGCGACCGGCGTCCAGCTTCGGGTGGTGCACGCGGCCGACCGGTTCCTGGCCGCGCTGGCCGGCGTCAGCGACCCGGAGCGGAAGCGGAAGATCATCGGCCGTGAGTTCATCCGGGTCTTCGAGGCGGCGGCGCGGGCGGCGGTCGAGACGGCGGACGTGGAGCTCCTGGTGCAGGGCACGCTCTACCCGGACGTGGTGGAGTCCGGTGGCGGCACCGGCACCGCGAACATCAAGTCCCACCACAACGTCGGCGGCCTGCCGGACGATCTGCGCTTCGCGCTGGTGGAGCCGCTGCGGACGCTGTTCAAGGACGAGGTACGGCGGGTCGGGCGGCAGCTCGGGCTGCCCGAGGTGATCGTCCGGCGGCATCCGTTCCCGGGGCCGGGGCTGGCCATCCGGATCATCGGCGCGGTCACCCCGGACCGGCTGGCCGTGCTGCGCGCGGCGGACGCGATCGTCCGAGCCGAGGTCACCGCGGCCGGGCTGGACGACGACATCTGGCAGTTCCCGGTGGTGCTGCTGGCCGACGTACGGTCGGTCGGCGTGCAGGGAGACGGGCGGACGTACGGCCATCCGGTGGTGCTCCGGCCGGTGACCAGCGAAGACGCGATGACCGCAGACTGGGGCCGGCTACCCTATGACGTGCTGGCCCGGATCTCGACCCGGATCACCAACGAGATCGCCGAGGTCAACCGGGTTGTCCTCGACATCACCTCCAAGCCTCCCGGCACGATCGAGTGGGAGTAGCCCTTCACTGGCCTGACGGCCCACGCCGTCGCCGCGCGCGCCGCGGCGCTACCAAGTTCGACCCGCTGTCTCATCTGTCGTAATCATGAGGCATGCCGATTCTTGACCCACAGCGTTCGACGGTATGCACACCGTAGCTCTTCAGAGAGAGGTTCGACGTGCAACGGGAGCAGGAGGGCTTCGCTCTTGTTGAGGCTCGGCGCGGCGCACAACTCGTCGGCCTGGCCTTTGGCGTTACGCTTCGCCCCACCACGCTGTGGTGGCAGAACTTGCTTACCACGCTGTCCACCGAAATCACGCAGGAGCACAACAAACGCACCTTCGCCTTGGTTGAGCTGCTGGTGCATCGGCCCTGGCGTCGTCAGCACATCGGCAAGGCGATCCATGACCGTTTACTACGCGACCGAGGGGAGGAGCGGGCAACGCTCACCGTGCTGCCTGCCGCCGTGGCTGCACAAGCTGCCTACCATAAATGATGCTGGCGCCGGGTGAGGCAAAAGCACAACCCGCTGCCCGGCTTGCCGATCTTCGATGTAATGGTCAAGTCCTTACGGAAACGAAGGAAAAATAATAGCAGACGACCCGGCGCGGGCACGGCGGCCACCCCTCCTTCCCAGACTGCGGCCGTGCCTGTCTGGTCACCCGGACTGGACGGACCCATCTCGTCCCACTGGGGAGATCGACACGCCCGACTGCACTCGTCCCGCAGCGGCGCCCGGCCGGTACTCACCAGCTGCGTCAGACTTCGTCGGCGGGGAGGTCTTCGGAGTCGGTGATGGTGTAGGCGTAGCCCTGCTCGGCGAGGAAGCGCTGCCGGTGGGCGGCGTACTCCTGGTCCAGCGTGTCGCGGGCCACCACGGTGTAGAAGTGCGCGGTCTTGCCGTCTGCCTTGGGCCGCAGCACTCGGCCGAGCCGCTGCGCCTCCTCCTGCCGTGAGCCGAACGTCCCGGAGACCTGGATCGCCACCGCTGCCTCGGGCAGGTCGACGGAGAAGTTGGCCACCTTGGAGACGACCAGCACCCGCACCTCGCCGACCCGGAACGCGTCATACAGCCGCTCCCGCTCCCGGTTGGTGGTGGAGCCCTGGATCACCGACGCGGCCAGCGCCTCGCCGAGCTCGTCGAGCTGGTCCAGGTACGCGCCGATCACCAGCACCCGGTCGCCGTCGTGCCGCTCCACCAGGCGTTTCACCACCGGCAGCTTGGTCCGCGCGGTCGAGCACAGCTTGTACCGGTCCTCCGGCTCGGCGGTGGCGTAGGCCATCCGCTCGGCGTCGGTGAGGGTGACCCGGACCTCGGTGCAGTCGGCCGGGGCGATCCAGCCCTGCCGCTCGATGTCCTTCCACGGGGCGTCGTACCGCTTGGGGCCGATCAGGCTGAACACGTCACCCTCCCGGCCGTCCTCGCGCACCAGCGTGGCGGTCAGGCCGAGCCGGCGGCGGGACTGCAGGTCGGCGGTCAGCCGGAAGATCGGCGCCGGCAGCAGGTGCACCTCGTCGTAGATGATCAGGCCCCAGTCGCGGGAGTCGAACAGCTCCAGGTGCCGGTACTCGCCCTTGCGCCGGGTCGTCATCACCTGGTAAGTCGCGATGGTCACCGGCCGGATCTCCTTGCGCTCGCCGGAGTACTCGCCGATCTCCTCCTCGGTCAGCGAGGTGCGGGCGATCAGCTCGCGCTTCCACTGCCGGCCGGCGACCGTGTTGGTGACCAGGATCAGCGTGGTGGCCTGGGCCTCGGCCATCGCCGCCGCGCCCACCAGCGTCTTGCCGGCGCCGCAGGGGAGCACGACGACCCCGGACCCGCCGGCCCAGAAGTTCTGCACGGCCTCGTGCTGGTACGGCCGGAGCTGCCAGCCGTCCTGACGCAGCGCGATCGGGTGCGCCTCGCCGTCGACGTACCCGGCCAGGTCCTCCGCTGGCCAGCCGATCTTGAGCAGCGCCTGCTTCAGCCAGCCGCGCTCAGAGGGATGGACGACGACGGTGTCGGGGTCGAGCCGGGCGCCCAGCATCGGGGCGATCTTTTTGTGCCGGAGCACCTCCTCCAGCACAGCCCGGTCCAACGCGGACAGGGTGAGGCCATGCACGGGCGAGCTGAGGAGCTGCAGCCGGCCGTAGCGGTCCATGGTCTCGGCGACGTCGACCAGCAGGGCGTGCGGCACGGCGTACCGGGAGTAACGGACCAGCGCGTCGACGACCTGCTCGGCGTCGTGGCCGGCAGCTCGGGCGTTCCACAGGCCGAGCGGGGTGAGGCGGTAGGTGTGCACATGCTCCGGCGAGCGTTCCAGCTCGGCGAACGGCGCGATGGCTATGCGCGCCTCGGTCGAGCTGGGGTGGTCTACCTCGAGCAGCAGCGTCTTGTCCGACTGCACGATCAACGGCCCATCTGTCACGACCTACGACAGTACGCCGCTCTGCCGGGCCGCTGACCATGTGGTCACCTGTCGGCGTTGTGGTGACCTGTCGTGGTCTGGGGTGGCCGTGTGGTGACCTGTCGGCGTTGTGGTGACCTCTGCGGGCGGGCCGCAGCCCACAGGTGACTCCCAGGCGGTTCCCGGCTACGGCGTAGGTGGGCGCAGGAGGCTCGTCCCAAGGGGAGCCAACTGAGGGAGCAGCCATGCAGCCGAGCCCGATAGACCGGGCATCTGCCCGACAGCCGGCAGCGGGCGTCCGCGCGGCTGGCCGCCATCACCGTCGGAGTCGGCGTGGCCGGCCTGATCGGGACAGGGCTGGTCGCGCTGGCGCTGCCGGGAGGTTCGAGCTCCGCCTCGACGGCGGGGACCACAACCGACACCTCCGGAAGTAACCCGACCAGCGGCGACCCATCCGGAAGCGACTCGGGCGGCACAGCCAGCCAGGGTGGGTTTCCCGGCCTTGGGTCGGCGAACGGCGGTGGGCGTCGCGCTGGACGCGGCGGAGCAGACCGGCGACGATCTGGACCTCACCGTCGGCCACACACTGGCCGCGCTCGGCTATAACCGGGACTTCGACCTGGTCGCGCCAACCGATCCCGCGACCCGGCTGACCGTCCGCCGGCTGGTGAGCTGGCACGACGTACGGCTGGACGGCCGGCTGCTGACCGTCCCACCTGGCGTCCGGCTCGACCTGGGCGCGACCGCCAAGGCGTGGGCCGCTGACCGGGCCGCCACGCTGCTCGCCGAGCGGCTGGGCTGCGGCGTGCTGGTCAGCCTTGGCGGCGACATCGCGGTGGCCGGCGAGCCACCGGGCGGTGGCTGGCGAGTCCGGGTGCAGGACGTGACGGGGCACCCGGCCGAGCCGCCGCCCGGTCCGTCCGCGCTGGTCACGCTGTCGTACGGCGGCCTGGCGACGTCGACCACGATGGCCCGGCGATGGCAGCGCGGCGGCCGGCAGCTGCACCACATCCTCGACCCGCGCAGTGGCCTGCCGGCGCCGCCGGTGTGGCGAACCGTGTCGGTCGCCGCGCCGACCGCGCTGGCCGCGAACGTCGCCAGCACGACCGCGATCATCCGTGGCCGGGCCGGCACCGGATGGCTGGCCGGGCAGGGCTGGCCCAGCCCGGCTGGTCGCCATCGACGGCACGGTGCGGACCTTGGGCGGCTGGCCGGCCGAGGGGAGCGTGGCATGACCGGCCCGGTGCTGTGGTATGCCAACCGGGCCACCGGGGTGGTCAGCCTGCTGTTGCTGACCGCGGTGATCGTGCTCGGTGTGCTGGTCAGCGGGCACGTACGGCTGCCCGGCCTGCCGCGGTACGTGGTGACCGGGCTGCCGCAACGTGTCTCTGCTGGCTGTGAGCTTCCTCGGCGTACACATCCTCGTTGCCGTCGTGGACGGGTACGTCGACATCGGTATGGCGACCGCGGTGGTGCCGTTCACCTCAACGTACGAACGGTTCTGGGTTGGGCTGGGCGCGGTGGCCGTCGACCTGGTGCTGGAGCTGGTCATCACCAGCCTGCTCCGCCGCAGGTTGGGCTGGCGGTTATGGCGGGCGGTGCACTGGCTGGCCTACGCGGCGTACCCGGTCGCGCTGCTGCACGCCGTCGGGGCGAGCGGCGACCTGCGGTCCGGGCCGCTGCTGCTGGTGCCGGTCGGGAGCGCCGTGGCCGTGCTCGCTGCACTGGCTTACCGGCTGCCCGCCGGACCGGCCCGCCACCGGACTGCACTGCCGGACCGGCCCGTCAGAGCGGCCCGCCAGGGCGGTCACCCGACCATGTGGTGACCTCTCGTGGTCCGGTCGCCCTATGTGGTCACCTCTCGGCGTTGTGGTCACCTCTCGG
>Ga0307470_10000274_pt1 | contig 31721 bp, 28 predicted proteins | sample atmos_gasesAM3C__FD_204565 | JGI IMG/M metagenome (GOLD analysis project Ga0307470, IMG submission 204565) | Hardwood forest soil microbial communities from Morgan-Monroe State Forest, Indiana, United States - atmos_gasesAM3C_05 | ecosystem: Environmental > Terrestrial > Soil > Temperate forest... | reverse complement strand
AGCTGTCGAGACGTGGCGAATTCCAATCATTGCATCTAACCCATGGAACGATACGGGCATCGACCTCAGTCCGGATGGTGTTTACGATTTTATTGCAATCGGCGAATGGAGAGATGCCTCGATTCCGAGCGACGCTGATGGATATCGCTCGACGCCAACGGTGAAACCGTTTGAAAAATTTCGCCGAATTCCAAACGCGCGATATTTCAAGCTAATCGGGACGATTGGCAAATCGACCCGCGCTTCGGTAATGATAGGCGTCAAGCTAACTGGATTTACGCCGGCTCGATCTGGCCGGCTGTACTGCTTCGCTAACGACATCAGGTGGATGTATTGGAACAATCATGGTGCGATCGAATTGACGGTAACAAAAAGAGATTAACTACATGAAACCAGTAATTCTAATTCATGGATATAGCGCTGAGAGTCCGGCCAGTGATCTTACCTCCATTACACACATCTACGGGGATCTTCCGCACGACCTCAAGGAATCGTTCGATGTCGTTGAGATCGATTTGTCGCGCTACGTCAGTTTAAATGATTCTGTCAGCGTCCAAGATATCGCCTTCGCCCTCGATCGCGTCTTAAATGAACTGCACGCGGATCTTTTGAAGTCTGGGTTTCATGTCATAATACATAGCACCGGTGCACTCGTCATCCGGACGTGGGTTCAGTTGTTTAGCCCGAAGCCCTCGCCGCTTTGCAACCTGATCTACTTGGCGGGCGCAAATTTCGGTAGCGGCTGGGCCAGCATCGGACAAGGCCAGATCGCGCGCTGGGGGAGATTTGTCTTCGAACGTGGCGCTCAACGCGGCGTCAAGGTTCTCCAGGCATTGGAGCTGGGGTCGGCGGATACAGTCGACACGCATCTTTACTTTACCCAGTCCGGCACCAAGATGCTCGAAGACTATAAGGTCCAGGAATTTGTCATAATCGGCACGCAAGCCGACCCGGAATGGTTCACGTTTCCGGTGAGATACGCTCACGAAGACGGCAGCGATGGCACCGTAAGGGTTTCCGCGAGTAACCTGAACTTCAACCATATCCGGATCGGGCCCACGAAAGATACGAGTGCCCTGTCATGGGCCGCAATCAGGAAGGCCGTAGATGATGCGAATCACAAAAGGGACTTTCCGCAGTACTATGAGCTAAAGGAATGCTCTCTCGGCGGAAAGGATCGGCCGGCTATTCCGTTCGCCATCGCGTACCAATGCGCCCATACCGGCGAAAAGATGGGGATAGTCTCCGGAACGCTTCCTAAAGAACAGGTGCAGCGTCTTATTAAGATAGCATTGGATACGCCGGAGCGTAACCGGACTCAGTGGTCAAATGCCGTGGCCGCGTTCGACAAAGAAACCAATGATACTTACAACGATGCCCGGACGATGCAGAAGCCCGGCCTGTTTAGTTTCTTAGACGATCCAAGAAACCAGTACGATCCCCATGCTCAAGTTATCGTTCGGCTCCAGGATCAAAACGGTATCCGCATACCTATTGCGCAAAGTGACATTCATTTTGACTCCGAACAACAGGATCCGAAAGCAATGCCGATGCAGAAACTGGTGGAAGACACGTCGGTTAGCGGCGTGAGTCCTAACTGCATTTGCTTTTACCTCAGAGCGGTTCGTTTCGATCGCAAGAGCAAACAATGGATCGATCAACTGGGAAACGTGGGAGACTTTGTCCTGGAAATCACAGCGATCGAACCGGCCGCAGACCGGCAGGATCCGCTGGTTGCCTACCTACCGCTGCGAATTCCTTTGAATAAGGCTGACGTAGGCAAATATATCCAGCCTCACCGCACGACGATCATTGACGTGGAGCTGCTGAGATTGCCGAGCTCAGACGTTTACAAACTTGTCGCCTTTTGATCGCTCTTCCCAGCGAATCATCGGGAGAAAGTGGCGAAATTGAGGATCGATCCGTGATCGGAGCGAGTATTCAGACGATCGCTTCGGGGATTTTGTAGAGGCGGGCGGGCGATCGAGATCGCGGCGGCTTTCGTCGTCGAGCGATAAATATTCGTCTCTAAACGATAAATGTTCGCCTCCGGAGGATATTTCGCCATCCCCAAGCCATATTCGCCCGCGTCGGACCGCTATTCCCGCGTGCCGGGGAGATATTCCTTCATCCCAGAGTGATATCCACGCGCCTCCTTCCGGTAACACCGCGCCCTTCACCGATAAATCTTGGTCTTCGCAGAAAAAAACGCTTCCCACCACGCCGCCCTTTTGCTCCACTGGCCGCGACCTCCTAAAAACAACCCCTAAAAACCCTAAACCCCAACCCTCCGTCTCTTCCTCCTTTGGGAAGAACCCCAAAACCCATGACCACTCCCGTCAATCCTCCACCGCCGTCCGGCAACGATCCCAAAAAACCGCGCAAACCTCGGGGCCCGCTCGATGCCGCCACCCTCGACCAACTCGATAAAGACGAGCAAGTCATCCTGGCTGCAAAACAACAGATGGCCACCGATCCCGCCTTCACCGGCAAACTCGCCCCCCATTTCCTCGATGCCGATAACACCATCGCCATCACCCCGGCCGGCATCGGCGACCTCGCCACCCAGGCCGCCACCGCTCGCCAGACCGCCGCCGCCGCCATGAGCGGCACCGCCGGGCGCGCCGACATCACTCACACCGAGGAAACGTTGAAAGCCAACCTGCTCGCCTCCATCAAGAATGTCCAAGCCAGGGCCAAGGGAAAATACGAGCAAAATGCGCCCGCGAAACTAAAGGAATATTGGATCGGCGAAACGCTCATTGCCCGTTCCCGGATCGAACAAGCCGGCGCCGCGTTACACACCCTCCTCCGCACCAAGGACGACGCCGGCAACCCCATCACCCCGCAGGACACGCTCCCCGGCTTCGACCAGGCCGCCATCGACCTCCTTCAAACTCAGCTCCGCGCCTACACCAGCATCCAGACCGATCAAACCATGGCCCAGGGCGACGCCAGCGGCGCCCGCACCGCCCTGAAAGATCAATGCGCCCAGATCGCCCGCCGCCGCCGCAAACTCCAGCTCGCCATCGACGCCGAGTACCCACCCGGCGACGCCCACTCCGCGTTCCGCAAACAATTCGGGCTCCAAGGGGACAGGGCGATGAGCTAAACCAGTCCTGTTGTTGTTAGGCCTCAAGTTCTCATGGAGCTCTACATCAATCGCAACGGATAAGCTCGAAGCGCGCACGCCCGACAAGATTTGCAGCGAACCGTTTGACGGACGCTGCATCGCGGAAAACAAAAACAAACACAACACAAAGGATAAAATACCATGTCACAAACACCATCAAAACAAGTCGGACTCTATCGCCTGTGCCTCCAGGCCGGAGGGGGAAAATCAGGCGCGAAAACCCTCCACCTCGAACTCCTCGTAAACGCGGTGACCGGCACAGTCACCGGGGAGGGCAGCCAGACCCAGGCAGTCACACCTCCCGGAGGCAACATTCCCATCTACAACATCACAGGGGTCATTCATGCGACTGGTCTTGGTCCAGTCACGAAGGTCATCGGCCTGAGGGGCCAGGCGTATATTACGTTGCCGCCGCCGGCCATCGGCACCTTCCAGTCGCCGTTCAGCGCCGGTTTTGCCGTGGACAATAACTGGAATGGCAACGGCGGGTGGGTGATTGGGGCCGATCGGAACGAAGACGTACCGGTGAAGTCAGTCAACTGTGACTGACGACATCCCGGTGAGCGAGTGCTCGCCCCACCCACACGGTCGGGGCGGGCGACTCGCTGAATCGGATAATCTAGAGTAATCCAAACGTCCAACCCCTAACCCTCCGATGCAAAACATCTCCCACATCATCTACCTCATGCTCGAAAACCGCTCCCTCGACAACGTCCTGGGATGGTTATACGAAAACGATAAACCCTCTTACGTAATCCCGCCCCACTCTCACGCCGCTTTCCACGGACTTCGACACAGCGACTACAACCCTGGTCCAACCGGCGTCCATCATCACGTGAAGAAGGTGGCCGCGGGCGAATATAAGATGCCTACCGTTGACCCCCATGAAGACTATGTCCACGTCAATGCCCAGCTGTTCAACTCGCAGGACAATCCCGCCCCGAATTCCCCGCCCACCATGATGGGGTTTTACATCGACTATGCCGACCAGAATCCCAGTGCAACGGACCAGATTATGCGGGCCTTTACCCCGGAGGGCTTACAAGTCCTAAGTACCCTCGCCAAGACCTTTGCCGTTTCCGACGCCTACCATTCTTCCATCCCCACCCAAACCAATTGCAACCGGGCCTTTGCAGCTACCGGCAACTCGATCGGAAACCTTAACCAGCAAACCACCGCGATGGTGGATAACCACTGGATGGATTGGTCGGACGATAGTGGACCCTGGGATCCGGTCGAATTCTCCGGACCGACGATCTGGGACGTGCTCCATGCTCATGGCTACAAGAGCCCGCACGATTGGATGATCTTTTACGACGAATCGTGGCCCGGCCACGATTTGGGCGATTATTGTTTTACGCAGGATCTGTTCTGGCCTTCGCTGAAGCATCGAAACAACCATTTTGCCGACCACAGTCAATTCATAACCCAGGCCGCCGCCGGGACCCTCCCTACCTTTAGCTTTCTCGAACCGGCCTGGTTCGAAAAAGAAGGGTGGTTAGGCTGGAACGGCACGGACTACCATCCGCCGGACAATGTGGAACCGGGTGAAAAGTTCCTGGCCAGGCTGTTTAATGCGGTGCTGGCTTCGCCCAACTGGAATAGCACCTTGTTCATCATCAACTTCGACGAGCATGGGGGGACCTACGACCACGTCCCTCCGCCTTGGGGCGCACCGGTCCCCTGGGCGAATCCCGCCGATGGTACTGCCGCGCCCTCGGCCACCGAGCTCGGGTTCGGGTTCGACCGGTTCGGAGTTCGGGTGCCCCTGATCCTGGTGTCGCCATATATCCAGGCGGCGACGGTTTTCCGGTCGGGCGCCAGCCTGCCGTACGACCATGCGTCGGTCATTGCCACGGTTTTGAACCAGTTCAATATTCCGAAATCAAAGTGGCAATTAGGGTCGCGAGTAGCCAATGCGCCGACCTTTGAAAACGTTCTCACGCTTGGCCAACCCCGAACCGACGTCCAGCCATTGCCCGTCCCACCGGCGTCTGCCCAAGTCCGTGGAAACCCTGCCCCTAACGACCTCCAATGGCTGATCACCCGCCGGATGCTGGTCCGGAAGTTGCAAGAATCGAAGCTGCCGAAGGAGCAGTTTCCCGCTTTGTACGAGCGGCATTTCTGCAAGGTCGAAACAATGCAGGATTTAAAGACGGCAACCGTAGCGATGCTGCGTGAACTCACGTCCGCTTAAACCGCTTCACGGTCGCGCCGACAAGACGAAGGGCGCCACCTTTGGGGGAAGGTAGGAGGGGTCAGTCTGTGATTCTCGCCTTTTTTGAATTGGAGAGGCCGCTATGAGGCAAAAATGAGCGACAATCACAGGCGAATATGTGTGACCCACACGGTGGTGGATGATCCGGCGACGGGCGACGAACATTCCAGCAAGTGGAACGAATTTCTCGTGGACGCGCGGAAAGGCACCATCTTCGTCCTCTGGCGCGTCGGGGATCCCTATCAGTACATCCCCTTAAAGGAGTGGCAAAGGCGAAACCGAAAAGCCGAATAGATCTAAGAGTGTGATGCGAGGGCAAAGAGGGGGCAGTCTTAGAATCTCGGCAGTGGCGTCGGGTCGTGGCTTTGGTCGCTCACGATGTTTTAGCGATACGGGCCTTGTCCTTAGATGAGCGGACGATATATACTGGGGCGTGACCCAAGCGGTGGTGAACATTCTGGCTGAGGTCGAGCGGCTTTCGCCGCCGGAACGGGCGGATCTTGCGGACCGTCTAGTCGAGACGCTTGCCGAAGGTATTTCGCCAGAGATTGAACGCGCTCACCTCGAGGAAGTGCGGCGCCGGATTGCACAGATCGAGTCTGGCGAGGTGACGCCGATTCCCGGCGAGCAGGCGCTGGATCAGATTAGGCGTCTTGTTGCTAACGTCCGCGCGACGAGCTGATGGTTGAATACGCGTTCCACCCCGACGCGCTTCTCGACGAGCCAGGCATTCGCCGTTATCTCCTCAAAAGCTTCCCGTATTTGCTCTATTACCGCTGGGACGCTGAGAAGGAGCTCGTGACCATTTTGGCGGTGATGCATTGCAGCCGTGAACCAGGGTATTGGAGAGAGCGCAGCCCCAAGTAGTTTCGGACGAGACAGAGTCCGTCCCTCCAAAGAGTTCACGCCTCCAGTAACTCGAGCGCTTTGCTGTAGCTGCGACGCTGAAGAAAATGGCGGAGTTGCGGATCGATCTGGGGTGGCAAGGATTGCTCGAGGCGTTCAATCTTTTCGGAGACTTCGCGGAGCCGTTCAGCGTGGCGGTCGGGGTCGCGGCGGCTTTCATCGTCGCTGATGATGGCGAGGCGTTCGCGGAGAGCGGCGGCGAGGTCGGTTAGGGCGGCGTCCATCGGAAAAGCTTGAAACGTTCGTCGCTTTGGCGCAAGCGTCCCGTTGTCATTATGAGCGAGACGGCGCCGAAGAAAATCTTGATCGTGGATGATGATGTGGCGCTGATGCGGTTGATGCGGGAAGCGCTGACTTCGATGCTGCGCTGCGAGGTGGACACCTCGCCGAAGCCCGAATACGGTTTCGAGTTGGCGTTGAAGAAAACATACGACCTGATGCTGTTCGATTTCCAAATGCCAATGATTGACGGAGCGATGCTCTTTTTCCTGATCGGTAAGGTCTACAACAACTCGGTGCCGCCGCGGATTGTGCCGCCGCTGCTGCTCGTGACTGGAAAAGGAGACGAAAAGCGGGCCCAGGAATTACTCCAGGAAGCCGGCGTGCGCGGGCTGGTCCCGAAGCCGTTCGCGATCAATCGACTGATCGAGAAGGTGAAGGAAAGTTTGCCGGGAGTGGAAACGGTGTAGCGACGCCGTTCTCTCGGCGTCCAACCGCATGGTTGTTTCCGTGCGGGCTTACGGCGACAGAGCGCCGTCGCTACAATATTAGCGCTGCGACTCTTCGATCAGCTGGCGGCGGGCCTCGATCCAATCGTGATTTGAATCGCCAGGAAGCGAGAGTTTGTGACGATGTTCCGCGAGGAAATAGGCGCGCAGGCGGATCTGGTCGTCGGTCGGTTCGAAAGCCGGTTTGGATGAGCGGGCTGTCGTCCGTTTGGTCGCTGGTTGCTTTGCCGCGGTCGGTTTTTTCTTTTTCGGTTCGGCGGCGGCGCGTGACTTTTTCTTTGGCTCAGCCGCGGTGGCGTTGCCATTGGCAGATTGAGTGGGGGCGGCGGAAGCCGGCTTGTTTTCAACTGAGGTCTTCGGTTTTCTTGGCACTGTGAGTTTCTCGGTAAATTCTTTCAGACCGAATACCCCATGCGGCGGCGGCGCAAGCGGATTTTGCAACGCGGCGGTTGCAGAATAAGCCGGAGTAAGCCTACCGTGCGGCCATGCGACACTTCGTTTTCCGCTGGCTGGTCACGACGGTGGGCGTAATGGTCGCGGCCTCGATCATCAGCGGCATTCGTTACGACACGACGGGGTCGCTCATCGCAGCGGCCTTGTTACTCGGAATTCTGAACGCATTTGTGCGTCCCTTTCTGCTCATTCTCGGGGCACCGTTTATTTTGCTCACCCTCGGCATCTTCATTCTTTTCGTGAACGGGCTGATGCTCTATTGGGTGCCGGGCATTGTGAGCGGGTTCCACGTGGATGGCTACGGAAGCGCGTTCTGGGGCGCGATCGTGATCGGGATTATCAGCTGGCTCTTGAGCGCGTTCTTCCGCGGAAGTGACGGACGGGTCCATGTGCTGACGCATCACACCCAGATCAAGCGTGTGCAGGGACGCGTGATCGAACCGGAAAGCAGAAACGGATGACCTATTGCCTCGGGATGATTTGCCGCGCCGGCGCGGTGTTCTTATCGGACTCACGCACTAGCGCAGGGATGGACAACATCACCAGCTGCTCGAAGATGCGAGTCTACGAAAAACCCGGCGATCGCGTGATCTGCATCTTGAGCTCCGGAAATCTGTCGTTAACCCAGGCAACGATCGCGTTGATCGACGAGGATCTGCACCTTGGAAAAACCGATCCGGCGCGCGAACAATTGACGAACCGGCACACGCTTTACGAGACGATCAATTACGTGGGATCGAAGGTGCGTGAAGTGGAGAAACGGCATCGCGACGCACTCGAGGCCGACGGGTTCGATTTCAATATTCACCTGATTGTGGGCGGCCAGATCGCCGGCTTTGCGCCGGAGGTGCACCTGATTTATCCGCAGGGCAACAGCATCCATGCGACGCGCGATTGTCCCTTCCTCCAGATCGGGGAACGGAAATACGGCAAGCCGATCCTCGATCGTGGGTTTACCTACGAAACGGGGCTCGCGGACGCGGTCAAAGTCGGAATCATTTCGATCGATTCGACGATGACGAGCAACGTCGCCGTCGGTCCGCCGATCGACATCCTGTGTTACGAAAAGGATTCGCTGCAGGCCAAGCTGCGGGCTCATCTGGAGGAAGACGACCCGTACCTGCAAACGATCAGCGACAAATGGCAGAATGGGATCGTGAAGCTGGTGAATGAGATGCCCGCGCCTGATTTCAGCAAACCGGCGCTTGGCTTCGCGACGGCGGCCTAAATGTTGCGGATAAAAATCTGCGGGCTAACTACGCCGCAGGATGCCGCAACGGCCGTCGAATTGGGCGCGGACGCGCTTGGGTTCAATTTTTTTCGCGGCAGCAAACGTTATGTCGGCGAAAGCGTCGATTGGATTCACGATTTGCCGGGAAACACAGACAGGATCGCGATCCTCGTCAATCCGAGCTTCGAGGAGGCGAAACGTATCGCGGCAAAGCCTGGCATTAACGCGCTTCAACTGCATGGAGACGAAACGCCGGAGTTTTGCGGCCGATTGAAGGCAAAAGGGATCCGATTCGAAAAAGCGCTTCCGGTTACCGGCCTCGATTCGCTGATTAACGTCCTGGATTTCCAAACTGGCACAGTGCTTCTGGATTCCGGTGGAGCCGGCGAATTTGGAGGCAGCGGCCGGACTTTCCCGTGGGAAATTGCTCGACGTTTTGTCGAAGCTAATCCGCATCTCCAAGTGATTCTGGCCGGGGGATTGACGGCGGAAAATGTAGCCGAGGCCATCAAGGCCGTTCGACCATTTGGCGTGGATGTGACGACGGGTGTCGAAGCGTCACCCGGCCGCAAGGACCACGAACTGTTACGGGCGTTTATCCGGGCAGCACGCGCGGCTTGAGACGTGCCTTTTCCCCCCGGATATCCCGTAAGCCCGCGAGAGGGCTGGTCTGCTTTCTGCTTTTATTGCGGCCGCACTCTTCAACTTCACATCTCTATGCCTAATCGCCTTCAAATCTTTCTCTGCTCCGGAGCGGCATTCTTCATTGCCCTCACCGCCGTCACCGCGCAGACCAATCCGCCTGCCCCTGCGCCCAGCTCGAGTCCTGCGGCTTCGAGGGCCCCTTTGGCCGAAACCAAAACCAAACCAGCCACACCGCCGCTCCCGACCGGTCCCTCCAGCAAGAGCGACAATCTCTTGCTCGTCCAAGCCTCGACCTCGAATGCCGCGACCTCACCGGCGCCATCCACTTCGACCACCAGCACAACGACGACCAGTTCGCCCGGTCCTGTTGAACCCGACAGCGTTGCCGACAACGGCGGCGTCGGCGTTCGCGAATTTCAGGGCGACGACGTCGGCGCGGTGCTGCGATTGCTCGCCCGCCAGGCGAAGATCAACATGGTCGTGAGCGAAGCCGTTGCCGGCACGGTGACGATGCGTTTGGAAGACGTGACCGCGCTGCAGGCCATCTCGATCATCGTGAAGGCCAAAGGCCTGTTCCTCGATAAGATCGACAACGTTTACTACATCAAGACCGCCGCGGAACGCACCGCCGAGCCGACCGAAAGCGACAGCTACCAGTTCAGCTACGCGCGGGCGAAAGAGACCGCGCCCTTGATTGCCGCGCAGCTTTCCAGCAAAGATGCTCCGCAGGTCGACGAACGCACGAACACGATTTTTTATCGCGAGACGCGGGCGAACATGGACCACATCAAGCAGCTCCTCCTCCAGATCGACAAGCCGACCAAGCAAGTGATGATCGAAGCGCGGCTCGTGGAAGTGACGGCAAATCCGAGACAATCGTATGGCATCAACTGGGGTGGCGTGTTCGGCGGTGCAAATAATCCGCAGACTATCAACTTCGCCGGTGGCAACCCGGCAGGCGCTCCGACAACGTCGATTAATCCGGTGACTGGCGCGGTAACGACGGTTCCGGGTACGCCGCCAACATTTACTACCGATACCAGCGGCAAACTTAGGGGTAACGATTTCTTCTTCGACAAATTACTCAACCCCCTCGGCGGCCAGTTCGCCATCCTTTCAGCGCCCCAATTGTCGGTGACCATGCGGATGCTCAACGAAGATTCGGACGCGGAATTCCTGGCGAATCCGCGCGTGGTCACGGCGGATAACATGCAGGCCAAGATCGAGATCATTCGCAGCCAGCCCGTGCCGCAATTGAACTTCAACGAACAGACGGCCACGGCTGTGTTCGGCGGATTCCAGGACAAGAAATTTGGCAACACGCTTGTCGTGAAGCCTTCGGTTAACAAAGACAATTTCATCACGCTGGCCGTTCGCCCCGAGATCAGCAACAAAGTCGGCGACCAGCTCTTTAGCATTCCCGGCGGCAGTGGCGGCACTGTGGCCAGCCCGATCATCGATACGCGTTCGCTCGATTCGAACGTCTTGATTAAGAGTGGCGACACGCTGGCGATCGGTGGCTTGCTCCAGGACGAAGTCACGAAGGCCCGAAACAAGGTTCCGATCATGGGCGACATCCCGATTATCGGATATCTGTTCCAAGAGAAATTGAACGCGCGGACGAAACGTAATCTGCTCGTGTTCGTCACGCCGACGATCATCGACCAGCATTACGGCACCGGTCTCGAAGATCAGGTGAGCGGCCTGCATCACACTGGCGAGGAGTATGCTGATCCGAACGGCTGGCGGAACAATGCCAAGGGCGCGGTCCGCTTAGTTCCGACTTCGAACCGGCACGTGGCGGCCGATTATCCCAAGCCGGGAACACCACCGGCTCCGGCGCGGACAGAATCAGAAACGACCACGACCAAGTCGATCGATTTTAAGACGAGCGCGAACGAACGCGGATTTTAGGCCAACCATAGATGTGGGGTTGAGAGGGGGCGGATTCTCGCAAGAGGTCCGCCCTCTTTGTTCTTGCCGGTCGGCAGCTCGATTACGAGGACAGATACCGTTTCAAACTCTCGCGCAGCTCGGTCCGGGCGCGGAACAGAAGGCTCTTCACGGCTGAGACCGATTGGTCCAATGCCTCGGCGATTTCCTCGTAGCTCAGTTCCTCGTACCGCCGCAGAATCACTGCCATGCGTTGCGTCTCGGGAAGCTGGGCGATCGCGGCATCGACGGCTTGTTGAAGTTCCTGCTGGAGTAAGGTCGTATCGGGTGAAATGGCGTTCTCGTCTTTCAGCGGACGTTCTTCTTCGTCGGTTTCAGATTGCAGCGGCACAGCCGGGTGACGCGAGCGACGACGCAATTCATTGAACACCAGATTGCGCGTGATCTTCAGCAGCCAGGTGGTGAACTTCGCCCGCGGCTCGTAGCGCTTCACATTCTTCCAAACGCGCACGAAGACTTGCTGCGCGATATCTTCGGCGTCGGAGTTCGTTCCAAGCATGCGGCCCACTGTTCCTACGACGAGCCGTTGGTGCCGCTCGACGAGCTGCTCGAACGCTGCCATATCGCCGGCGCTCGCGAGGCCCATTAGCCGAATGTCCTCCGCGTCTTCTGCTGTGCGCCCTGGTGGGCCGGGTTCGTGGCGGGACATGTTAGAAAAAAGCGGACGCGGTTGGACGGCCAGAGACGAAACCCTCATTTGTAACCGATTCAACCTTCATCGGTGCTTTCGGTTGCAAGCCAACACCAGCATGTGCATCATGGACTCGCCATTCTCCGCCGTTTGATGAATTTATCGCTCATTCCAAATGACCTTCGATCCATCGCCGAAAAGGTCGAGGGCCAACAGCGTCTTTCGGAGGCCGACGCCCTCCAGTTGTATCGCTCCGCCGATCTGAACGCGCTCGGCGTTATGGCGAGCGCAATCCGCGAACGGAAAAATGGCAACGTCGCTACCTACATCCTCAATCGTTACATCAATTACTCGAACATCTGCATTCTCTCGTGCCAGTTTTGCGCGTTCGCGGCGAAAAAAAGGGACGCCCATGCCTTCGAGCGCTCGATTGACGATATCGTGGCGGCCGTTGAGGAATCGTTAGGCGCCGGCATTACGGAAGTCCACATGGTCGGGGGCCTGCATCCGACGTTAAACCAGGAGTGGTATCTCGACCTGCTCAAGCGGCTGCGCTCGCTCGATCCGGACATCACCATCAAGGCGTTTACGGCCATTGAAGTTCGCCATCTTGCGCAGCGGATTTTCAAGCGTCCCATTCCCGAGACTCTCGCCATCCTGAAAGAGGCCGGTCTCGGGGCTCTCACCGGTGGCGGCGCGGAAATATTCGATCCGCAGGTGCGCGACGAACTTTGCCGGGGCAAAGAGAGCGCGGCGGAATGGCTCGATGTTCACCGCACCTGGCACAAAATGGGGGGCCGTAGCACGTGCACCATGCTTTATGGCCATATCGAGACACTCGAACAGCGCGTCGATCACCTTCGCCAGCTCCGGGAATTACAGGACGAAACCGGCGGATTCACCGGCTTCGTTCCATTCGCGTTCGAGCCGAACACGACCATCCTCGCGCACGTGAAGCCGGCTTCGGCCGTGGAACAACTGCGTAATCTCGCCGTGAGCCGGATTTATCTGGATAACTTCGATCACATCACGGCGTATTGGGTTTCGATGGGACTGCCGCTCGCCCAGGTCTCACTCAATTACGGTGTGGACGATTTGCACGGGACGATCATGGAGGAAAAAATCTTCCACATGGCCGGCGCGAAAACGCCGCAGGAACAAACGGTCGCCACGCTCGAACACGTAATTCGGGAGGCCGGGCGAGAGCCGGTCCAGCGCGACAGCTATTATCGCCATCTTTCGAAAGCACGGCCGGCCGCTTCGCCGGCGGTCGAGTCCGAGCTGGCTTACGCCTGACGCGCGTGGCTGAAGCGGGGCTGTTACGGATAGGTTGCGTTAAGTATCTGAACGCGCGGCCGCTCATCCACGGCTGGCCGGGCGAAGTCGTGTTCGATCATCCGAGTGCGCTTTGCGAAAAACTGGCGGCCGGCGCACTCGACGTCGCGCTCGTTTCCAGCTTCGAGTTTCTTCGCAACCCGGTTTACACGCTGGTTGACGGCGTTTCGATTTCGTCCAACGGCCCCGTGCACAGTGTTTTCGTCGCGCACACCGGCGATTTGGCGGCGATCGAGGAGATCGAGGTCGATCCCGCGTCGCAAACGGGGATCAATTTGCTGCGCTGCCTGCTCGCCGAAATGGGCCTCGCTCCGAAATTTGTGTTTCGCACCCGCCTCATGCAGCGCGCGATCACGCCGCGGCTCGCGAAATTTTTCATCGGCGACCAGGCCCTCCGTTTTCGCGATGAAACTGAGGGCACGTTTCAGTTTTGGGATCTCGGCGAGGAATGGAAAAATCGGACCGGGTTGCCGTTCGTTTACGCGCTTTGGTTGATCCGGCCGGAAGTTCAATCACCGAAAGCGATCGCGGACACACTCCGCGCCTGTCGCGACAACAATCTGCGCGAGCTCGATCTGCTCATCGCGGCAGAAACCGAATTCAGCCCGGACTTTTGCCAATTCTATTTGCAGGAATGTTTGCGTTACCAGTACGGCCCTCAGGAAAAGGAAGGGCTCTCTGCCTTTCGGAAACTTTGTGAGAAGCACAGCATTTTGTGGCACGACTCGCGGCTGATCATCTAACGCGCCGCAACGCCGAAAAACTTGGATAGAAATTGGATCATCGCGCCGCCGTGCGCAGACGAAAGCGACCGTATCACTTGGAGCGAAATCTGCGGGGTTCCGTGCATCGTCGAGTTGCTGAAACGCAAAAAGTTCGGCGGCGCGGATGAAGTGAGCGCTTTTCTTCAGCCGCGTCTCCGCGCCCTCAGCGATCCATTCCAGTTGCCGAACATGCAAGCGGCGGTCACGCGGATTTTCAAGGCGATCGATCGTGGCGAACGGATCGTGCTCTTCGGCGATTACGATGTCGATGGCGTGACGTCGCTCGCCCTACTCGCGGAAATGTTGCGCAGTTACGGTGCGGCCCCGGAATTATTTTTGCCGTTGCGGATGGAGGAAGGTTACGGGCTGAGCCCGGAAAGCGTGGAACGCTGCTGCGCGCAACATCAACCGCAGTTGCTTATCGCGGTCGATTGCGGAACGTCATCGCTTAATGAGATCTCGACGCTGAAAGAGCGCGGCGTCGATGTCATCGTGCTCGATCATCACGAGCCAAAATCGGCGCTGCCCGATTGCGTCGCAGTGGTGAATCCGAAAACGGAAACCGATTCCGCTTTCGCTTATCTCTGCAGTGTCGGCATCGTCTTCAAGCTCTGCCACGCGCTGATGAAAACGCGCCCGGCGCCGAAGTTCGATCTGCGGGCGAATCTCGACTTGGTCGCGCTCGGGACCGTCGCCGACATCGTCCCGCTCGAAAAAGAGAACCGGATTTTCGTGCAACGCGGAATGCTCGAACTGGCGAAGTCGAAGCGGCATGGTGTACGCAAATTGATGGAAGTCGCTGCCGTGCGGTCGCCGGTCATGGCGGAACACATAGGATTTCGTCTGGGCCCGCGCCTCAATGCGGCCGGCCGGCTTGCGACCGCGGAAAAAGCTTTGCGACTTTTGCTGACGAAGGACGAAAAGGAAGCGGCCGAATTGGCGACGTTCCTCGACGCGCAAAACCGCGAGCGGCAGGCAGTCGAAAGAAAAATCTGCGAAGAAGCGGAAGAGAAGTTGAAAGAGGTTTTTGAGCCGGACCGAGACGCAGCCATTGTTCTCGGATCACGCGACTGGCACCCCGGCGTTCTCGGGATCGTGGCGTCACGACTCGCGAGAAAATATCACCGGCCGGCGATCCTCGTCGCATTCGATTCGGCCGGACTGGGAAAAGGAAGCGGGCGCAGCATCGAAGGTTTGTCGCTGGTCGAAGCATTGGACCAATGCGCGACGCGTTTGGAAAAGTTTGGCGGGCATGAGATGGCGGCGGGGCTGGCGTTGCGCGAGGAAAATTTCGATGCGTTTGCGGCTTCTTTCGGGAGAGCCGCCCGCGAACTATTAACGGACGAAGATCTTCAGCCGCGGCTTTATCTCGATCACGCGCTGACTTTTTCTCAGCTCAACCATGAGCTGTTGCGGTGGCACCAGGCGCTGGAGCCATTCGGGAACGGGAATCCGCATCCGTTGTTCTTCGCGCGCGATGTTTCTCCAGCCGCCGAGCCGCAAGTGTTGAAGGAAAAACATTTAGTCTTGCGTCTGCGCCAGCAGAACCATTTTCGGCGCGCGATTTATTTTGACGGTGCCGCATCGCCATTGCCGGAGCCGCCGTGGGATATCGCCTTTCGGATTACGGCGGATGAATACGAAGGCGAAACGCGGTTGCAGATGCAAGTCGAAGCCGTGCGCGCGACTGTTGCCGCAGAATGATCCAATTCTCGCAAACACTCGAAGAGCTCGACTGGATCCCGCGGCCGAAACTCACCGCGCTGCGCAGGCTCGAGATCGAAACCGTGGAGGACCTGCTCACTCATTATCCGCGGCGTTACGAAGACCGGACGCATTTCGCACCGTTTCCGCGGGAGGAAAGCGATACGCCACTGCTGGTCTGCGGCGAAGTGGTCAAGACGCGCCTGATTCGTTTTGGCGGCTGGAAAAAAATCTTCGAGGCGACGCTGGAAGAGTCGGACGCGAATGCGCTCAGCCAGCCGCTCGTGCTTCGCTGGTTCAATCTGCATTACGTCCAGAAAATGATCGCGACCGGCCAGCGGTTGGTGGTTTTCGGCAAACCTCGGCTGCGCAAGAACCGGATGTGCATGGAGCATCCCGAATTCGAAGTGATCGAGAACGATGACGAAATCTCGATCCATTTCCGCCGAATCACGCCGATTTATCCGGCGACCGAGGGATTATCGCAGAGAATTTTTCGCGGCTTGATCTTCAAAGCGCTGGAAAATCTCGACCCCGGCTCCGTGCCGACGCTGCTGCCGAAGAATGCGAATCTCGGCTCGCGCGAGCACGCGTTGCACGAGATTCATTTTCCTACCACGACTGCGCAGCGCGATGAAGCGCGGAAGCACCTCGTGTTTTCCGAATTCTTCGCGATGCAGCTGGTGATTGGCTCCCGCCGAAACGAAGCGGTCTTGCGACCGGGACAACGCCATGCCGCTGACAGCGTCGTATTGGAAAAATTTCTCCGCGCATTGCCCATCGACCTGACAAAAGCGCAAAAGCGGGTGATCGACGAACTGCGGCGCGATCTTGCCTCGCCGCATCCGATGAACCGTCTGCTCCAAGGCGATGTGGGATCGGGAAAAACGGTCGTCGCGATCGCCGCGATACTTCTCGCCGTCGAATCTGGTTCCCAAGCCGCGCTCATGGCGCCCACGCAGATTTTGGCTGAACAACATTACGCCGTGTTGTGCCGGTGGCTCGAGCCGCTGGGCGTTCGCCTGGCACTGCGCACGGGAGCTCGACAGGAGGAAACGGGAACGCTGTTTACGCCGGACAATGACAACGGCGCGCAGATCATCGTGGGAACGCACGCGCTTTTGTATGAGGGCGTGCCGTTCGATAATCTCGGGCTCGCGGTAATTGATGAGCAACACAAGTTCGGGGTGTCGCAACGAGCGCGGCTGACGGCGCGTGAGCCGGCGCCGGATGTTCTCGTGATGACGGCGACGCCGATTCCGCGCACGCTCACGATGACGGTTTACGGCGACCTCGATGTATCGGTGATCGATGAAATGCCGGCGGACCGCGGGAAAATCATCACTGCGGTGCGCGCTCGGGCGAAATTACCGGAAGTTCTGACGTTCATGCGAAAGGAACTCGAGGCGGGACGGCAGGCGTATGTCGTTTATCCACTGATCGACGAGAGCGAAAAACTGGACGCGAAAGCGGCAGCGGCTGAGTTCGAAGAATGGCGGGAACGATTGCGGCCGTTTCGGTGCGAGCTATTGCACGGGCGGATTCCGGCGCCGGAAAAACAGGCCATCATGGAACGGTTTCGCCGTGGGGAAACGAGCGTGCTCATTAGCACGACGGTGATCGAGGTAGGGGTGGATGTTGCCAATGCGACGCTGATGTTGATCGAAAACGCGGAACGCTTTGGGCTCGCGCAGCTGCATCAATTGCGGGGGCGGATCGGACGGGGCACGCACAAGTCCTATTGCATTCTGATGAGCGATGAAACGGCCGAAGAGACCGTCGCCAAACTCGCAGTCCTCGAGAAGACCATTGATGGGTTTAAAGTGGCCGAATCCGATTGGGAAATGCGCGGGCCGGGCGATTTATTGGGAACAGCCCAGAGCGGATTGCCGGCCTTAAAGCTGGGAAACCTCATCACGGACGCAGACTTAATGCGACAGGCGCGGGCAACCGCCACCGGAATTCTGGCGGTCGATCCCGGCCTCGAGTCACAGGAAAATCAACGATTTCGGCAATTGATTGTCGAACAACAGGGACGAACCTTTTCGAACGTGAGCTGATGAAAAATCTGATCAAATTTCTTCTCTTTGTGTTGCTGGTGAGCGCCGGCATTTCTGCGCTCTACGATTATCGCCTCAAGACCGGTGGCTTGAATTTTCTCGCATCGACGGCGGAGAAATATTCGCTGGCGACGACTCCCAGCGTGGACCCGAAGGATGTCGCTGGCCTGGAAAATCTGAATCGGGAACGGCGAGCCCTCGTGAGCTCGGTCATTCCATCGGTCGTCAGCATCAAGACCTCGAAGAAAGTCCCTGTGCGCCGGCAATATCAGCTCGATCCGTCAGATTTTTTTAATCGGAACCCGCGCCAGTTTCGGAACCCGAATGATGAAGCGCTGGTCCAGAATTCGTTAGGCTCTGGCGTCGTCGTCACGGTCGAGGGTCACATCATCACGAATAACCACGTTGTGGATCAAGTGGATGAAATTGAGGTCCAGCTCAGCGATGGGAAAACGAAGAAGGCGAAGCTCATTGGGGCGGACGCCACGGCGGACCTGGCCGTGCTCAAGATCGATGAGCCGGGATTGAAGCCGCTCAAGTTCGGCGATTCCGATGCGGTCCAGGCGGGCGATTTCGTAGTGGCGATCGGGAACCCGTTTGGGTTCGAGGAAACCGTGACCGACGGAATTATTAGCTCGAAGAGCCGGCCAAATCGGGCGGATGGATTCGGTGATTACCTGCAAACGAATGCCGCCATCAATCCCGGCAACAGTGGCGGGCCACTGGTGAATTTGCGCGGCGAGATTATCGGGATCAATACCGCGATCATTTCCCGCAGTGGCGGCTCGCAAGGGATCGGGTTCGCCATTCCATCGAACTCAGTCAAAACCGCGCTCGAGAGCCTGCTGAAAAACGGGCGCATCATCCGGGGCTATCTCGGCATTCAAGCGCGGCCGACCACGCCGGGCGCGCCCGAGACCGATGGAGTAATCGTCGACGACGTGTTCCCGAATTCGCCAGCTTCCGATGCCAAGCTCAAACGCGACGACATGATCAAAAAGTTCAACGATCGCAACGTTCGGAACATTGTAGAGCTGCGTAGTTTGGTTTCGCAGACCGAGCTCAATAAGAAGGTGGATCTGGAAGTGGTCCGCGACGGGAAAACGATGAAACTGACCACCGAGATTCGCGAGCAGCCGGCGGATTATCTTACATCTCGAAATACCAATCCGCGTGAGCCGCAGACGCCGCAGCAACCGGACGATCAACAGCAGGATCAGCCTGACGAATCGAACGCGCTTTCGTCGGTGGAAGTAGCGGATGTAACTGCGGACGTGGTCAAGCGCCTGGATTTGCCGAACCGAATTCGCGGCGTTCTCGTGACGAAAGTCGACGGGGAATTAGGCGAGCTGCGGGCTGGCGACGTGATCGAAGAAGTAAACCAGCAGCCGGTCACGTCGGTTTCGGAATTCAAGCGGATCGTAGCGTCGCTTGATTCGAACAGCACGCAGGTCCTCTCGGTTTGCCGACATCGCACCCGGTCATTCGTGGTATTGCGGCCGCGATAGCGAAAAGCACGCAGCAGCGTGGGTTTGTTCGATTGAAGTTTGGGTGAATAACCGCCGCATGGCGCGGGTCTAAACTTCCTCAACCAAGCAAGCTTATGAAACGAGTCCTTCTGGCAATGGCGATCCTGGCGTTGACGATTTCGGCTCTTCAGAAAGCGGACGCACGGGTCGATGCCTCGATTGATTTCTTCTACGATAACCTGAGCGATGGCGGGAGTTGGGTTGAGGTGGGCGATTACGGTTACTGTTGGCAACCGAGCATCGCGGTCAGCAACGCAAGCTGGCGGCCTTATACGGACGGCTACTGGGCCTACACCGATCAGGGTTGGACCTGGATTTCCTACGAGGACTTCGGATGGGCGACTTATCACTATGGACGCTGGCTGCGGTTGCGCGGTCGCGGCTGGGTTTGGGTGCCGGGTCGGGAATGGGGACCGGCCTGGGTTTCGTGGCGTACGGGCGGTGATTACGTCGGCTGGGCGCCGCTGCCGCCGCGACGAGCGGGCGAGTACTGGGACGAACGCCCAATCACCGCGCGGGTCGACATCGATTTCGATATCGGGCCGGCCTCCTACAACTTCATCGATGTTCGCTCCATCGGCGAGCCCGTCCTCCGCGAGCGCATCTTCGCGCCGGAACAAAACGTGACCTACATCACGAAAACGGTGAACGTTACCAACATCACCTATAACAATTCGGCGGTTTATAATTACGGGCCGGATTATAACACCCTGAGCCGTTATTCGACGCGACCGATTCAGCGATTGACTTTGCAACGCGACACCAATGCCGATCCGGCGGCCGCGGCCAGATCGAAGTCGGTGATGAAAATAGAGGGCGACAAGCTAATGGTGGCCGCTCCGCAGCAATTCCAAAAGCCCACCACGAAGATCGCACCGAAAGTGGTGAAAGAAAAAATCGCGCAAGCGCCCGTGGAACGGGGCTGGGAACCGGCCGGCGACGCGAAAGCCCAGGCGGAGTTGAAGGAGAAAATTAAGAAGGAAGATCCGAAATCGGTTCCGCCGCCGACCGTTCAAGCATCGGAGAAACCGGCTCCACCTCCCGCTGCGGCCGCCGCGCCTCGAGTAGCGCCACCATCGACGCCGCCGGAAAACAGGCCTAACACCTCTGGCCCGGATTCAACGAAATCGGAACGCGCCGAAAAATCGAAGCACGAGCGTCCGGCCGACATCGCGCCGAAAATGAAAGAGCCGCCGCCAGCGCCGCACGACGACGGGAAGAAACAAAAGAAAAACGAACCGGCGACTGCGCCGACGCCGTAGCGATAGGTCGCATAGGACCTATTGGACCTATGGCTGCTTGGCGGACCTTACAGCAGCTCCGCGATCTGCACCGCGTTGAGCGCCGCGCCTTTCAGCAGCTGATCTCCGGAAACCCAAAACGCCAGCCCGTTCTCGAAAGCGCAATCGCGGCGGACGCGGCCGACTTCGCAATTGTCTTTGCCCGCAGTGAAAAGCGGCATCGGGTAACGGTGATTCTGCGGCTCATCGACGAGCTCGAGTCCCGGCGCTTTGGCGAGCGCTTCGTGCGCTTCTTCCACTGAGACCGGACGCTCGAACTCCGCGTTCACTGCAACGGAGTGGGCGCGGTAGATCGGAACGCGGACGCACGTCACAGAAGCGCGGAACTCGGGCAGATGCATAATCCGCCGGCCTTCGTTCTGCATTTTCATTTCTTCCTTCGTGTAGCCGTTCGGCAAAAAGGAATCGACGTGCGGCAGCACATTAAAGGCGATCGGGTGCGGGTAAATTTCGGCAACGGCCGGCTGGTTTCCCGCGGCGGCCTCGACTTGCGAGCGCAGCTCCTGGATCGCGCGCGCGCCGCTGCCGGAAACGGCCTGGTAGCTGGCCGCGATCACGCGCCGAACGCCGAAAGCGCGGTGCAAGGGATAGAGCGCCATGAGCGCGACGGCAGTGGTGCAATTCGGATTCGCGATTAATCCGCGATGCTGCTGGACGTCGGCGCCATTGATTTCGGGAATAACGAGCGGCACGTCTGGTTCCATCCGGAAAACGGACGAGTTGTCTATCACGACCGCTCCGGCATCGCGCGCGATCGGCGCGTATTCGCGGGAAATGTTTCCGCCTGCGCTAAAAAATGCCAGGTCGATCCCGGCGAACGAATCACCCGACAGCCGCTGCGCGGTGATCTTTTCGTCGCGAAATGAAACGCTGGCGCCGGCTGAACGTTCGGAACACAACGGCAGTAATCGCTCCACCGGAAACGCGCGCCGCTCGAGCACCCGCAACAATTCCTCGCCGACGGCGCCGGTCGCGCCGACGATGGCGACGTGATAACTTTTCTTTGCGCTAGCCACGGCGCATCCTACCGCCGTTTCGGATGAAGAAAAGTCAGCAGCTCAAGATCCAGATCTCGGTGCGCGACCAGCGCCTCACTTTGCGCGCCGGACGGAAGAACGTCGGGACCTATCCCATCTCGACCTCGCGATTCGGTTTGGGATCGAAGGAAGGCAGCTTCAAGACGCCGACGGGAAAATTGCGCATAGCGGAAAAGATTGGCGAGGGAATGGCGTCCGGCACCGTTTTCAAAAGTCGCCGACCGGTTAAGCCGACAAAGAAGGTGCTACGCGATGACGATCTAGTGATGACGCGAATTCTCTGGCTGGACGGCCTGGAGCCGCGGAACGCGAATACCCACGCGCGTTACGTTTACATTCACGGCACGAACCACGAGGAGGAGATCGGCACGCCGGCCAGCCACGGCTGCATTCGCATGCGCAATGCTGATGTCATCGAGCTTTTCGAGCGGGTCGAAGAGGGGACGCCGGTCGAGATCAAGCCCTAACGAGCAAACCGGCGCGTTCGGAAAAAAGTCGAGAAAAGCGTTGCGTCAGGGTTCTTAACTGCCTAAATGACGGCAGCAACTTGCAGGGAAAGGGGGCGAAAACACACTTGAAATTTCTGAAAGCAATCATGATTTTGGCCGTCGTGGCCAGTGCGCTGAGCCTGGGGGCATGCGCGCAGAAAAAAGAGGCGGCCACAACGACCACCTCGACCTACTCGAAATAACCGTCCAGCTTGTCCGTCTGCGGATAGCTTTAACCATAAAAGGCCAGGTCGCTTTATCGGCCTGGCCTTTTTTCCTGGGCGGCGAAACGCAGACCGCTGCTTTCTTTTCCGCGCCGAATTCATAACATGCGGGGCGTGGAACTGACCGGCCAACCTTTGTCCCTTACCCCAATCGCGAAAGTCGCTTATGGCGGCGAAGCGATTCGGATCGGCGCTTCCGCTCACGAGCGGATCAACGCGTCGCGTAGCGTGATCGAAGGGATCGTGGCGAAAGGCGCGGTCGTCTATGGCGTGAGCACGGGTTTCGGAAAACTCTCCGATGTTCACGTTCCCGCCGATGAGCTGCGGCAACTGCAACTGAACCTCGTCCGCAGTCACGCGTGCGGAATCGGCAATCCGCTCTCCGCACCGGAAGTGCGCGCCATGATCTTGTTGCGGGCGAATGTGCTGGCGCTGGGATTGAGTGGGATTCGTCTCGAAGTCATCGAGCTGCTTTGCGAGTTGAACAATCGAGGCGTGACGCCGGTGATTCCGGAGAAAGGTTCCGTGGGAGCGAGTGGGGATCTTGCGCCGCTCGCGCATTTGTCGCTGACGTTGATCGGCGAAGGCGAAGCATTTTACAAGAATGAGCGACTGCCCAGCGGCGAGGCGTTGCGAAAGGCGGGTCTGAAACCGGTCGCACTCGAAGCGAAAGAAGGTCTCGCCCTTCTGAACGGCACCCAGGCGATGCATGCCGTCGGCGGACTGGCGTTGTTTCGGGCGAAGAACCTCGCCTACGCCGCAGACATTGCGGGCGCGACAACCTTGGAAGCACTCAAGGGAACGCCGACCGCTTTCGACGCGCGTATTCACGAGGCCCGTCCACATCCCGGACAGCAGGCGGTCGCGCGACATCTCCTCCATCTTTTGCGCGACAGCGAAATCCGTGAGTCGCATGTGGCGAACGATCCGCGCGTCCAGGACGCCTACAGCCTTCGGTGCATGCCACAGGTTCACGGAGCGGTGCGAGGCGCGCTCGATCATTGCGAAAACGTCTTGGAAATCGAATCCGCTTCTGCCACGGACAATCCGCTTGTCTTTGCCGAAGGCGCGGACGTTCTTTCCGGCGGAAATTTCCACGGTGCGCCGCTGGCGCTCGCCCTCGATTACGCCGCGATTGCGATCACCGATTTGATGAGCATCAGCGAACGGCGGACCGATCGCCTCGTTAATCCGGATACGAGCGAAGGCCTGCCGGCATTTCTTTCGCCGCATGCCGGCACGCATTCCGGGTTCATGATTTTGCACGTCGCGGCCGTGGCGTTGTTGAACGAGGCCAAGGTCCTCGCGCACCCGGCGAGCATCGACAATCTCCCAACGTCCGGCGGAAAGGAAGATCACGTTTCGATGGGAATGACTTCGGCGCTGAAATTGCGAACCATCGTGGAAAACGCGGAACATCTGCTCGCCATCGAGCTGCTCGCGGCAGCTGAAGGTTTGGAATTCCGCCGGCCACTGAAAGGCGGCGCCGGGGTGGAGGAAGCCTATGAACGCGTGCGCAAAATTTCGCCGGCCGTCGAAGCAGATAGGTCCTTGTCGTCCGACATCGCACAGGTAGCGGCTGCTATTCGCGAAGGCATATTCGACCATGAGTGATCGACGCATCGTTCGCGCGCCGCGTGGCAGCGAGAAGAGCTGCAAAGGCTGGCACCAGGAAGCCGCGCTCCGGATGCTGATGAACAATCTCGATCCGGACGTGGCCGAGAATCCCGACCGGCTCATTGTTTACGGCGGAACCGGGCGCGCGGCGCGAAGCTGGGAGGCATTCGACGCGATTGTGCGCTCGCTCCGCGAATTGGAGAACGACGAGACGTTGCTCGTGCAATCCGGCAAACCGGTCGGCGTTTTCCGGACGCACGATGAAGCGCCGCGCGTCCTGATCGCGAATTCGAATCTCGTCGGTCATTGGTCCAACGCGACAGAGTTCAATCGCCTCGAGCGGCTTGGCCTAACGATGTATGGCCAAATGACGGCGGGTTCCTGGATTTACATTGGCAGCCAGGGAATCGTGCAAGGCACATTCGAGACGTTCGCCTCCGCAGGCGAAAAACATTTTGGCGGGAGTCTCGCGGGAAAGCTCATCGTGTCTGGCGGGATGGGCGGAATGGGCGGTGCCCAGCCACTCGCCGCGACGATGAACGGCGCACGCTTTCTCGGCATCGATGTGGATCCGGCGCGGATCGAGAAACGGTTGAAGAGCGGTTATTGCGATAAGATCGCGCGTTCGCTCGATGAAGCGTTGGAGTTACTAACAGGCACCGATGCGATCTCGGTTGGTCTGGTGGGTAATTGCGCGGACGTTGTTCCGGAACTGGCGCGTCGCGACATTGTCCCGGACATCCTGACCGACCAGACTAGCGCGCACGACGCGCTGAATGGTTACGTGCCCAACGGCATGACGTTCGAGGAAGCGATCGCGCTCCGTTCCAATGAGCCCGACCAATACATCGAGCGTTCGATGCAATCGATGGCGGTCCACGTCGAAGCGATGCTGGCGCTCCAGAGAAAAGGCGCGATCACTTTCGATTACGGCAACAACATTCGGACGCAGGCGAAAAAGGCGGGAGTTGAAAATGCGTTCGATATTCCCGGGTTCGTTCCGGAATATATCCGCCCGCTTTTCTGCGAAGGGAAAGGTCCATTCCGTTGGGTGGCGTTGAGTGGCGATCCGGCCGACATCGCGCGCACGGACGCACTCGCGCTCGAACTTTTTCCAGAGGACGAAACTCTCTCTCGCTGGATGAAACTCGCGAAGGAGCGGATTCATTTCCAGGGATTGCCCGCGCGCATCTGCTGGCTCGGCTACGGCGAGCGCGCGGAATTCGGCGTCGCCATGAACGAGCTGGTGAAACGTGGCGAGCTCAAGGCGCCGATCGTGATTGGCCGCGACCACCTCGATACGGGTTCGGTCGCTTCACCCTTCCGCGAAACGGAAGGAATGATCGACGGCAGCGACGCGATCTCCGATTGGGCCTTGTTAAATGCACTCGTGAATACGGCGGCTGGCGCGTCTTGGATTTCGATTCACAACGGCGGCGGCGTCGGTATTGGTTACTCGCAGCACGCCGGCATGGTCGTCGTCGCCGACGGCACCGAAAATTCGCGCCATCGTCTCGAGCGCGTCCTCACCAGCGATCCAGGGATGGGCATTCTCCGCCACGCCGACGCCGGCTATTCCCGCGCAATTGATTTCGCGGCCGAAAACAACATCGCACTTCCTCTTAAGCCCAAGGCGCGCGACTGATCTGTCTCCATGCAAAAGATTATCGAGTGCGTGCCGAATTTTTCCGAGGGGCGTGATCTCGAGGTCATTCGGCAAATCACGGCGGCGATTGAATCTGTCGATGGCGTTTCGCTGCTGAACGTCGATCCCGGCGCGAGCACGAACCGCACGGTGGTGACGTTTGCCGGGAATCCGGACGCGGCGGTGGAAGCCGCGTTCCGCGCTATCCAAAAAGCGGCCGAATCGATCGATATGCGGAAACACACCGGCGCGCATCCGCGAATGGGGGCAACGGATGTTTGTCCGTTCATTCCCGTGAGCAACGTCACTTGGGAAGAAGCGATCGAGTGCGCCAAGAAATTAGGGAGGCGGGTCGGCGAAGAATTGAAGATTCCCGTTTATCTTTATGAAAAGGCAGCGTCCGACCCGGCGCGTTCGAATTTGTCGATCATCCGCGCGGGCGAATACGAGGGATTCTTCGAGAAGATCAAGCAACCCCAGTGGAGGCCAGATTTTGGACCAGCCGTCTTCACTGAGAAATCGGGCGCGACGGTGATCGGCGCGCGGGAATTTCTCGTTGCTTACAATGCGAACCTGAACACGAAATCGGTGCGGCGCGCGAACTCCGTCGCGTTCGACGTGCGCGAGAATGGCCGCGTGAAAACCGACGACGGAACCCCCACGGGCAAACCGGTGCTGGATGCAAAGGGCGAGCCGGTCCGCGAACCCGGCCTGCTCAAGCATGTGAAGGCGATCGGCTGGTTCGTCGAGGAATACGGCATCGCCCAGGTCTCGATGAATCTCACGAACCTGGAGGTCACGCCGCTCTATGCGGCGTTCGACGCTTGTGTCGAATCAGCCAGTAAACGCGGCTTGCGCGTTACCGGATCGGAGTTGGTCGGGATGTTACCACAGAAATGCATGCTCGATGCCGGCCGCTATTTTTTGCGAAAACAAAAATGGTCGGAGGGCGTGTCGGACGAGGAACTGATCGACATCGCGATTCGGTCGATGGGATTAAGTGAATTGAAACCTTTCGATCCGAAAGAGAAGATCATCGAATTGAAGATGGAATCGGCCGACAAGAAATCGCTCGTGAAGATGGATCTGCGCCGGTTTTGCAACGAGACGTTGAGCGATTCGCCGGCGCCCGGCGGCGGATCAGTCGCGGCGTTGATGGGCGCGCTCGGCGTGTCGTTAGGCGGGATGGTCGCGAATCTTTCCGCGGGCAAACGCGGCTGGGAGGACAAGCTCCAGTATTTCAGCGATTGGGCGGTGAAAGCGCAGCAGCTCAAGGACGAACTTCTTTTTCTCGTCGATGAAGACACGGCGGCGTTCAATAAAGTCATGGCTGCTTTCGGCCTGCCGAAGGAATCAGCGGAAGAAAAGTCGGCGCGTTCCGTTGCGATCCAATCGGCAAACAAATACGCGGCGGAAATTCCGCTGCGCGTGATGGAAACGGCCTCGCGCGCCTACCCGCTTCTGGGCGAGATGGCCGACAAGGGTAATCCCGCCTCGATTTCCGACGTGGGCGTTGGTTTGCTGGCGGTGCGCGCTTGTATCGAAGGCGCCGCCATGAATGTCCGGATCAACCTTGCCGGTTTGAAAGACGAGTCGCTCCGCGGATCGCTTCGCGAAAAGATGCAGCGCGTCGCGACGGAATCGGAAAGCGAATTCAAACGGCTGCACGCGATCGTCGAGAGTAAGCTCGGCTGAGGGCTGGCGATGCCGGTCGCAGTTCTTCACGCCGCTCAATTGGTGACGCTCGCGGGCCCAAAACGCCCGCGTGTGGGAGGGGAACTCAGGGAGCTGGCCATCATTAACGACGGCGGCATGCTCATTCGCGACGGCCGGATAGAGCAGGTCGGTCCTTCAAATGAAATCGCGAACGCGCTGCCGCGTGATACCGAGGTGATCGACGCGAACGGGAAAGTAGTTCTGCCCGGTTTCGTCGACGCGCATGCCCACCCGGTTTTCGCCGGCGATCGCGTCGACGAGTTCGAGATGCGAGCGCAGGGCGCGACCTACGAACAAATTGCCGACAGCGGCGGCGGCATTCGCTCGACGGTCCGGAAGACGCGAGCGGCGTCGCCGGAGCAACTCCTGGCGCAGGCAAAGAAGCACGCCGCATGGTTTTTGAGAGCTGGAACGACGACGGTCGAAGCGAAGTCCGGCTACGGATTGACCGAGGACGATGAGCTCAAGATGCTGCGCGTAATTCGGCGGCTCAACGCCGAGACGCCGCTCGAATTCGTCCCGACATTTCTCGGCGCGCACGCGGTGCCCGATGAATTTCAGAGCGCACCCGAGCAATATGTTTCGCTCGTCATTCACAAAATGCTGCCGCGCGTGGTCGAGGAACAACTCGCGGAAAACTGCGATGTGTTTTGTGAGCGCGGTTATTTCGATATCGCGGAGGCGGAGAAAATTCTCAAAGCCGCCCAGGACCACGGACTGCGGCTGCGAATGCATGTCGATCAGCTGACGAATTCCGGCGGCGCGTTTTTGGCGGCGCGATTGAAGGCGGCGACCGCGGACCATCTGGAGCAGGTGAACGCAGCGGAAATCGGTGCGCTGGTCGAAGCTGGTGTGCAACCGGTGTTGCTTCCTGGTTCCGTCTATTCGTTAGGCAAAACCCGATATCCGCCGGCGCGCGAAATGATCGGGGCCGGTCTCGCGATCGTTCTCGCAACTGATTTCAATCCCGGTTCGTCGCCCACTACCTCGATGCCGATGGTTTTGTCGCTCGCCGCAACCCAAATGAAGATGACGCCAGGTGAGGCGTTGACCGCGGCGACCATCAACCCGGCCTACAGCTTGAATCGCGGCGACCAGATCGGCTCGCTCGAGCCAGGAAAGCGCGCGAACTTCGCGCTCTACGATTGCGCCGATTACCGCGAGATCGCGTATTACTTCGGCGTTTCGTTGACCCACTCTGTTTACGTGAGCGGCAAGCGCGTGTTGTAAGGCGTTGCCTTGCGCCGTCGGCGCGCCGCCCGTAACGTCGCTTCCTCAATGAAAGTGGAAGTGGAAAACGAACCGCACGGCGTAGCGACGCTTCGAATCGAGCTCGCGCCCGAAGTTGTGCGCAAGGAATGGGACGCGATCGCGAGTAATTACTCGCGCTACGCTCGAATCCCTGGTTATCGGCCGGGCAAGGCGCCGAAGCAGGTGATCGAACGCAAGTTTCGCAAGGAAATCCAGGACGAGCTGACCAAGGCGCTGGTTTCGAAAAGTTATCGGGAAGCGATTGAGGAAAAGCAGTTGCGGGTGGTTTCCCTGACGGACGTTGGCGAGGTGGAATTTGGCGACGATCGCTCGATGCGGTTCAAGGCGACCGTCGTTACGGCGCCGGAATTCGAGTTGCCCGATTACAAGAACATTCCGGTGCAGTTGCCGGACACGACCGTGAATGAAGCCGACGTGGATGCCGCGATCGAACGGTTACGCGATCAGACGGCGGATTTCGTCGACGTGGCCGAGCGCGAATTAGCGATGGGCGATTTTGCGGTTCTCGATTTCACTGGAGCAATCGATGGCGTCCCCATCAGCGAAATCGTGCCGGAAGCGAGCAAGAACCTGCATGGAGGGAAGAAGTTCTGGCTCCATCTCGCGCCGGAAAATTTTCTGCCGAAATTTTGTGAGCAGATCGTCGGCATGAAATCGGGCGACACGCGCAGTGTGCAGGTGGAATTCCCGGCGGAATTTCCGGTGACGGAGCTGGCGGGGAAGAAAGCGGACTACGCGGTGACGTTGAACGAGATCAAGGAAAAGGTCCTGCCGGCGATCGACGATGCGTTCGCGGCGAAAATTATGCCGGAGAAAACGCTGGCCGATTTACGCCACACGATTGAGCACAATCTCGAGCACGAAAAGGAACACGAGGTCGAGCGCGCGAAGGAACAACAGATCATGAAGTTCCTCCATGAGCGGATCAGCTTCGATCTGCCGCCGCCGTTGTTGAAAAACGAAACGCGACGCGCGCTGAATGAGCTCGTGCATCGCAATCGAGAGCGCGGGGTGCCGGACGAATTGTTGAAAGGAAAAGAGAAAGAGCTGATCGAAGGCGCCGGTTCGCTGGCGGCGCATCGCTTAAAGACGAACTTCATTTTGCATCGGATCGCGGAGGCGGAGAAAATCGAAGTGACGCGCGAAGAAATCGACGAAGCCATTCGAACGCAGGCCGCGCATTACAACGTTTCGGTGGAGAAAATGCGCAAAGAACTCGAAGAAAACGACCGGATAAACGGCCTCGCGGAAGAGATCGTGCTGGGTAAGACCCTTGATTTCCTAAAGGCGAATGTTAGCGTCGAACCGACTTCCGAAAAGGCGGTTGAGAGCGCGCCGCCAACCTAAAACATGACTGAAGCGAACAAGAATTTCTCACAATCGGTGCTCATTCCGATGGTGGTCGAGCAGACCGGCCGCGGGGAACGGAGCTACGATATTTATTCCCGGTTGCTCAAGGACCGGATCATTTTCATTGGGACCTCGATCGACGATCACATCGCGAACCTGGTGATCGCGCAGCTCCTCTTCCTTCAAATGGAGGACGGCAAGAAAGACATCAGCATTTACATCAACTCGCCCGGCGGCGTGGTGACGGCGGGGCTGGCGATCTACGACACGATGCAGTTCCTGACCTGCGACGTGAACACTTATTGCCTGGGCATGGCCGCGAGCATGGGTGCGGTGTTGTTGTGCGCGGGAACGAAAGGGAAGCGCTTCGCGTTGCCGAATTCCGACATCATGATCCACCAGGTCTCGGGTGGCGCGCAGGGACAGGCGAGCGACGTCGAGCGGCAGGTCGAATACATGTTCAAGCTCAAGAAGCGCTTGATAAAAATAATTTCGCAACACACCGGCAAACCTGAGGACCAGGTGCGGCTCGATTCGGACCGCGATTACTACATGTCGGCGGCGGAGGCGAAGGGTTACGGGCTTGTGGACGAAGTGATCAAATCACGCAAGGAAGTAAAGCTGCTGGACGGCGCGAGTCCCGACGCCTCGACAGCGATCGCGGAGGCCGCATTGCCTCGGAAAATCGAGGAATAAAAGCTGCTATTTTAGTCCCCTGATATGGCGCGTGCTTCCAACCTCACGATGTGCTCCTTCTGTGGCAAAAGCCACGCGGAGGTGCGCAAACTGATCGCCGGTCCCGGGGTCTACATCTGCGACAGCTGCATCAACGTTTGCAAGAGCATCCTCGATAAGGAGCTAAACGAAGACGCGCGGCGGCAGTCGTCGACGATTCGGGTGCCGAAGCCGGCGGACATTCGCCGTTCGCTCGACCAGTACGTGATCGGGCAGGATATTGCGAAGAAAACGCTTTCAGTCGCGGTCCACAATCATTTCAAGCGCGTTCTGCAAAGCGTGCCGGCGGATTCGTCGGCGGCATTCCAACCGGATCCGTTCGCGGATGTTGAGATCGAGAAAAGCAACATCCTCTTAATTGGACCGACCGGTTCGGGTAAAACGCTGCTCGCAAAAACGCTCGCGAAAATTCTCGACGTGCCGTTCTGCATCGCGGACGCGACCACGTTGACCGAAGCGGGTTACGTCGGCGAAGACGTCGAGAACATTATTTTGCGGTTGCTCCAGAATGCGGATTACGACGTGAAGCGGGCCGAGATCGGGATCGTTTACATCGACGAGATCGATAAGATTGGTCGGAAGACCGACAACGTTAGCATCACGCGCGACGTATCTGGAGAAGGCGTGCAGCAGGCGCTCCTGAAGATCCTGGAAGGCAGCACGTGTAACGTTCCACCGCAGGGTGGTCGCAAGCATCCGCACCAGGAATATATCCAGGTCAACACGGAGAAGATCCTGTTCATTTGCGGCGGCGCATTCGTTGGCTTGGACAAGATCGTGCAAAAACGAATCGGCCAACGCACCATGGGATTCAACAGCCCGACGCTCGAAGTCGAAGCCGCGCTCGCGAAGGAAGCCGTGCGCCACGTCGAGCCGGAAGATTTGTTGAGCTTCGGGATGATCCCGGAATTCATCGGGCGTTTGCCGGTGATCAGCGCGCTCGATGCGCTGACCGAAGAAGAGATGGTCCAGATTCTGACGGACACGAAGAACGCGATGATCAAGCAATACACGAAGCTCTTCTCGATGGAGGGCGTTCGGCTGAG